>Ga0265327_10000295_pt1 | contig 96706 bp, 84 predicted proteins | sample 41621metaG_FD_202089 | JGI IMG/M metagenome (GOLD analysis project Ga0265327, IMG submission 202089) | Rhizosphere microbial communities from Carex aquatilis grown in University of Washington, Seatle, WA, United States - 4-16-21 metaG | ecosystem: Host-associated > Plants > Roots > Rhizosphere...
CTGACGGCGTACTTGCGCGGCCTGTTCTTCGGCTTGCAATCGACGTTCCTGTTCTTCACGCCCGGCTTGCGCCAATTTGAGCTGTTCTTCCTGTTCCGCCCGCTTCGCAATTTGTGCGCGCTCCGCCCGCTCCTGTTCGATACGCGCTTCAAGCTGCATGGCCAGTTGGCGTTCCGCCTCGACTCGGGCCGCAACTGCGACCTGCTCCGCCTGTTCCGCTTCTGTTCGTGCGCGCACAAGCCCCTCCAGCCTTATTTCATCAGCAATCTGCACTGACTTTAGCTTGGTCTGGTGCGCTTCACTTTCAGCCCGCTTGCGGGCTTTTTCTATTGATTCCGCGGCAAGACGAGCTTGAGTCGCTAGCACTTCGGAGCGCGATTGTATGCGTTCGCGTTCGCCCTCAATCGAATGGGATTGATCTTCATTTGATTCAGCCCGACCGTCTGCCTCACGGTCGAACTTTTCCTGTTCAATCCGCGTTTCAAGTGATTTTAATCGATCAAAAATTCTGCTCATTCGACTATTCCGGCATCACCTTGAATTAATTATAGGACTGAAGAAAATTTCAGGAAGCGCATAATAAACCATAAATCTGAAAAGCTCAGATGTCCGCGAAAGGTTCGAAAAGACACTTATCGCCTTCCCCCCAGCCGCTTGATGACATGATTGCGCTGTGCAGCGTACGAATCATTCCCCTCTGTCAAACTCAAGAAGAGGCGATAATTATTTTCAGCCTCTATGGCCAATTTCAACGCGTCATAGGAATACCCCAAATCGAGGTAAATTTGTGCTGATTTTGGTGACAATGTTCGCGCTTGATTTAACATTTTGAGTGCCGCAGCGTGATCGCCGCGCTCCTGTGCCACGACTCCGCGCTGTATCCATACCCTTGCCACTGCCGGATCAAGTCTGCCTGCATGTTCCAGCGCCGAGTCAGCCGCGTCCATTTGCCCCAGGGCCAGTTGCGCAGTACCCAACCAGAACCACGGCTCCCAGCGCTCGGGAAAGTCGCGGGCAAGCACTTGAGCATTACTGCTTGCCTCGGCATAGGCTTCCGCTTTCAGCTCCTCGCGCACAACTTTGGCATGCCTCTCCCAGATATCGGCATCCGAGGCAACCGTATCTGTAGCCGCGTTATTAATTGCATCCATCCGATTTTCGGGTTCTTTCAAGTTGACAACCGCAAGCTTGGCTTCATAACGGCTCACCTGTTTTTGCTGTGACACCGTTTTTGACTCACGCCCATGGGGTGACTTTGCGGGGAGCCAAGACGGAAACTCTGTTTTCAACTTCGGTTCAGCTTTATTTTCAGAAAGTGCAGCCCCGGCCTGCTTGTGATTTTCCGCAACCAGAGGAACCGTTTGTTCGACACTGACAGATGCTACCTGATGTTCTGAAATTTTGGTCTTGCCGTAAAACCCCACCCCGCCAATAACTAAAAGCCCTGCAAAAAAAAGTATCGGGGCCAACACAAAGTACACCTTGCGTGATCGTTCCTGAACAGGGGGGATCCGGGCAGATAATTGACGTTCAGCCTCAATTCGTGCCGCAAGCGCGTTTTGTTCCGCTTGCTCGGCAATTGCACGCTCAAGTGCAAGTGTTTTCAGACGAGCCTCCCCGTCCAGCCGGGCTGCGTGCACTTCCGCGCGCATGGTTTCTTCCGCCGCCCGCCTGCGGGCCTCCGCGATGGCGGCCTCTTGCAGCCTGACCTGTTCCAGAGCCTGTAACCGGCGCTCATTTTCCTCGCGGCGAAATGCCGCCAGTTTTAACTCTTCTTCCTGCTCCGCGCTTCGCGCTGCTTGTGCGCGCTCAATCTTTTCTTTTTCAATTCGTATTTCAAGTCGTGCGGCCAATTGGCGCTCAACTTCGATACGTGATGCCAGAGCAGCCTGCTGTGCCTGCTCTGACTTTTCCCGCTCGCGCACAAACTCTTCCAACTTGACTTCCTGGGCAAGCCGGACTGCATGAATTTCCGCCTGACGCGCTTCCTCAATCTCCCGCTTGCGTGCTTCTTTGGCGGCAGCTTGTTGCAGGCGCATATTTTCCCTTTCTTGCAGCCTGCGTTCACGCTCCTCACGTTTTGCTTCCGCTTGCCGCAATTTTTCTTCCTCGGCGATCCGCCTGGCCGCCTGTGTACGCTCCATTTTTTCCTGGGCAAGACGAGCTTTGAGTTGTTGTGCCAGTTGGTGCTCCGCGTCCACACGCGCGGCAAGCACTTCTCTTTCCGCTTGCTCCGCCAGGGCACGATCCCGGGCAAGCGCCTCCAGCCGCGCCTCTTCCGCAAGGCGTGCGGTATGTTCTTTCAGTCGTCTGGATTCTTCCTCTGCCCGAACGCGCGCCTCTTCTATCGCTCTCTGTTGCAGCTTGCGTTCCTGCTCCTCGCGTGCAGCGGCAGCCAGCGCCAATTCCTTTTCCTGCTGCGCCCGCTGCGCGGCTTGTTCACGTTCAAAGTTTTCCTGCTCGATACGCGCCGAGAGTTGGGTCGCCAGTAAGCGTTCCGCTTCCACACGCGCGGCAAGTACTTCTCTTTCCGCTTGCTCGGCCAGGGCACGATCGCGGGCAAGCGCCTCCAGCCGCGCCTCTTCCGCAAGCCGTGCGGTACGTTCTTTCAGTCGTCTGGATTCTTCCTCTGCCCGAACGCGCGCCTCTTCTATCGCTCTCTGTTGCAGCTTGCGTTCCTGCTCCTCGCGTGCAGCGGCAGCCAGCGCCAATTCCTTTTCCTGCTGTGCCCGCTGCGCGGCTTGTTCACGTTCGATATTTTCCTGCTCGATACGCGCCGCGAGTTGGGCAGCTAATCGTTGTTCGGCTTCAATGCGCAATGCCAGTGCAGCTCGTTCAGCCCCTTCGGCCTTTGACCGCTCAAGAGCTAGTTCATGCAAATGTGCTTCTTTGAAAAATCTGTTCGCGTGATCCTCGGCTTTCCGCTTTTCTTCCGCCTCGCGTTTGCGCGCTTCGGTTATTGCAGCTTCCTGAATTCGCACCTGCCCGGCATCGTGCAAGCCGCGTTCAAAATCTCGACGAGTATCCGCTGCAAGCCCGGCCGGTTCTTCGTATGCATCCCTCCGGCTATTTTTTCCGCGCGTGACCTTTTCCTGCTCGATCTGCGTTTCAAGCGACTTCAGATGATCGTAAATCCGGCTCATGCAATCAACTATCTTGACAACTGCATATACTTTGCCTGATGCCAGACGCGCACTGCGTAACGGGAATTGAAATAGGGCGTACGTGAATTATATCGACCGACCGCCTGCCAATATTCAGCCGTATTCATTTGCGGCGCACCTGCGCGTTGCAGTTCTTGCGCAAGAATCCAGGCCCCGACCAGTACATTCGTACAATAATCCGAGGTCACCTCATATTCGCTAATGCCCCTCCGCCGCAGCTCCGGTAACCAGCTGGAATTGATTTGCATGGGCCCCATATCGTAACTGCCGTTGTTATTGCGTTTCTTCAGTCCGGGGCTCCCCCCCTCGACAGCCAATACGGCATACAGGATTTCCTTGCGGATATTGTAATTTTGCGCCGCCAAGTCGAGGCAGGCGTTTCCTGTTGGCCCGGCATGCGCCTGTGTGCTAAAAACCCATGCAAACAGCGCGGTGGCAAGTGTGCATCTAAGCAACCCAATTTTTGGAATCGCATTAATGTCTGCTCTCCAATCTTTGGATAATGGGTTTGCGCTGCAGCGCGTACGAACTATCCCCCTCCGTCAGCGACAGGAAACGAAGATAGCTTTTATCCGCTTCCTGAGTCAAACCAAGCGCATCGTTCGAATAGCCGAGATTAAGGTAAATTTGAGGCGATTTGGGCGACAACTCTCTCGCCATATTCAACAATTTGACTGCTGCCGCGTGATCGCCCCGTTCCTGGGCCACAACGGCACGCTGCACCCAGATTTGCGCCACCTTGGGATTTAGTTTGCCGGCATGTTCAAGTGACACTTCTGCCGCATCCATTCGGCCCAGTGCAATTTGCGCCGTACCCAGCCAGAACCATCCTTCCCATCGCTCTGAAAAGTCGCGTGTGAGCGCTCCGGCGCTCTCGACAACCCCGGCATAATCCTCCGATTTCAACAGATCACGCACTGTGGCAGAACGGGTCTCCCACTCCCCTGTATTTTGAACCACCGCAACCGGAGCGACACTGTTTGCCGATTCCGGTTTTTCAACTGTTTCTTTGCTGTCTGCAATCAAATTTTGTGCAGGAAGCGAATTCTGGTTGGCAACAGGCTTCTCGGCGAATAAGCGCTCCGGCACAGCATTCGCTATAGTCGGCTGGGAATTGGGAGACATATGATCCTGTACGCGTGCAGCATTCACCAGACCGGCGCGTAAAAAAACTTTCTGCACTTTGGGCAAAATCTGGCGGGTGCCTCCGCCATACGGAAAAACAATTACCCTGTACAAGATTTGACCGCCCAAGTACTGGCGCACCCCGATGGCCGGAAACAATTTTGCATGCTGTCCGACAGCAGTCGAAAGCAAGTCCATACTCGAATAACTGTTACTGACTATCAGCATGCGATCTTTGGGTAAGCCGCGCAATCCCGCTTCCCAAAGCACCAATGCCTCCGTCCATTTTTCCGACCGGGCCGACGTCCAGCCGGCGTCATACCAATCGGGAGCAGTAGCAGACTGCCCTGCGACCGCAGACAATGCTACCCCATGCCCCTCAATCTGTTTAATCGGCACTGCAGTTGCAATAGGCGAAACAGACGAAGCTGCCGCCACGGAAGAACCGGTTAATAACGCTGATTTTTGCACTGCCACAGGGACAGGATTGACGGCAGAAGCGGTCGTTTCAACATGGGTAATTTTTACCGGAGGAGAGATTTCATGCCGGTCCGGCAACAGCAAGTAGATAATCAATCCTGCGCCGATGAGCGCTATCGCCAGCAAGAAAGAAAACGGGCTGCGCTCTTTCGTCCCGACGACCAATCCCAGATCCGAATTTTTACGGGGAAAAGCTCCTCCCTCTTCAGACGAAGATGCACCCAGTTTTTTTAAAGCTTCGTCGATGATAGTCATTGGTTTACGCTTAATAAATTTTCAATCACCCTCTCCCTAACCCTCTGGGTGAAACAACTAGCCATTCGACTAAGCTGCAAAAAACCGCAGCTAAGTCGCTGGTTATCCCGCAAGCGGGCGAGGGGACTGGCTTGGCTCCCCTCCCACACTTGAGGGAGAGAAGAATGGCTAATTGTTTCACGCAGAGGGACTGGGTGCGAGGGATGCATTTACTCACCCTGACCCAACACCTCCCTCGCCGCCCTCCTCACCATCCCCGCATCTATCATTAACGTATCCCCCACAAATGCACATAGCAGCGCCCGGTCACAGATCAGGTTGATGCGGCGCGGAACACCTTTGCTGTAGTAATGAACCAGCATCAACGCGGTGCGGGTAAATTTCAGGTGTCCGTTTTTGCGTACGCTGTCGAGTCTGTGATTGATGTAATTCGTCGTTTCAGCCAGAGTGAAAGGGCGCAGCCGGTGCCAGACACTGATGCGGTCGCGCAACGCGCGCATCTCGCGGGTTTTAAGTTGTTGTTCGAGTTCCGTTTGCCCGACCAGCAGCAGGGAAAGCAGTTTTTGTTTTTCGGTTTCCAGATTGGAAAGCAACCTGAGCCCTTCAAGTACCGAAGGACTCAGCCGGTGCGCTTCATCCACCAGAACAGCAACACGCGTATCGGCACTGGTCAACTTGACCAGCATTTCCAGCATGTACTGCTGCAACGCCGCTTCGCTTTCCACATCGGGGACTTCTTCCCCCAGATCGTGGATGATGCCGCGCATCAGTTCAATAAAACTCAGTTGCGGGTTGAATACATAGGCTGTGCGCACGCCTTCCGGCAGATTATTCAACAGATGGCGGCACAGCAAGGTCTTGCCCAGGCCGACTTCCGCGGTCAGCACGGTAAATCCGCCCGATACCATTCCGAAACGCAAATGACCCAGTGCGGATATATATTGGCTGTGCGGGAAAAAAAATTGCGTATCCGGCGTAATCCGGAAAGGCGGCTCAGTCAGCCCCAAAGCATGGTAACAGGCGTCAAGACTGGCGATATTTCCCATTCATTCTCCGAATCAGTTCTCGATCAAATGCGGGGTAACAAAAATCACCAATTCCGTGCGCTGCTTGTTGCTGTATTTACCCCTGAACAGCATGCCCACGCCCGGAAGATTACCCAATCCGGGCACGTTATCGGCTTGCTCCGAATCAGACAACTGAATCAGGCCGCCGACCACGGCTGTTTCGCCGTCTCTGATACGCACCAGAGTCGAGGTCTGCTGGGTATTCAGTATCGACGCTGTTGAAGAGGCCGCATTCGCACTGGCCGGCGAGGTACTGGTTCCGGCCAGCGAATTGACCACCGGCATCACATCCATGGTAATCATGCCGTCAGCCGATATCTGCGGAGTAATCGACAACAGCACGCCCACCGTCTGTACAGTCGGTGTATAAGTCGTCACCCCATTGGTGGTCACACCGTTGATTGTGGTAGACGCAGTGGTTGACGAGGTCCAGGAAACGGTGTCCGTCCCCACTTTCATGATGGCCGGCTGATTATTCAGAGTGCGCACCTTGGGCTCGGAAACCACGCGCACGGTACCCTGTTGTTGCAGCGCATTGATGGCTGCGGTAATGCTTTTAATCGTGCTATTCGGGGTAATGGGTCCGGTAGTGGCTGCGCCCAATATCAAGGTAGAGGGAGGCGCAGTCGCCGTACCCGCCGAAGTAACCATGTTCGATGTATTCAGGTTAAAACTTGTACCCGCTCCCGTCGCCACCGCAGACCAATTTATTCCCAGCGCATTATCATCCGTAAGCGCCACATTCAGAATCTTCACCTCGATGTATACCTGACGGTTAATACTCTTTAGCAAGTTCTGCATAAAAGAATCGATCATCTTCATGCGCTGGGGGGATGTCGTAATCTGAACAATTCCGGTAAGTTTGTCTATGGTCACGCGTCCCACCACTTGCTGAATCGGGCGGGACACCACATTGACCGACCCCGTCGAATTCGTTGTGGTCGTGCTGCTCTCTGTCTGAGACGTGACCAAGCCATCCGCATCCTTGGCCATCAACGATTTGAGTTCGGATTGCAGATCGCCCCAGAAATCGACCGAATCGCTCCGTGTGATACTGTTACTCCCGCTTGCGCCGGAACCGCTCGAACTCGAACTCGACGACGCACTTCCGCTTCGTGTCGACTTCAGGTAGTCAACCTGATAGATTTTCGTGACCTGACGGGTAATGCGTATCACCCCGTCTTCCTGAGTCCAGCCCAAACCAATCGAGTTAAGTATCGAATCCAGCGCCTGCTCCAGTGTCAAATCGTGAAACTCCACGGTGACCACACCCGACACATCCTGATCGAAAATCACATTGAGCTTATTGGCTTCGGCAAACTGCATCATCGATACCCTAAGCGATTGCCCCAGGGCCTTGAACGAATAAAGCTTGCTCGCCCCGGCATCGGAAAGCGCCAAACGGCGCGCTACCGGCAGCGCTTCTTTATTGGCTTCCGCTTTGTCCTCACTCTTCTTGAAATCGAGCGAACCGCTCGGCACCATTTCCGGGAAACGCGTCAGGTCGGGCACATGTCCCCCGGTCGAATAGCAACCGGACAGCAGCAAAGTCAACATCGCCGCAAGAATCGCTCCGGGGGCCGATGAAATCGCAGAATTCTTCACAGTAACCTCGCTCATAGTTTTAGCATCTCAAGAATTTGTTTGTAATTTTTTTCCAACTCGACCTGCCCCGCTTTTTGCTCCGGTGACACCGCAGCCGCAGGTTGTGTCGGAGTATTGCCCGCAAGTTTTGTGTCCGGCATATCGCCGTCTTTCAATTCCGGGAAATGCACCACTTTCAGTTCATCTCTGGTTTCCTGCTTGATCTTCTTGCCCACCTTCACGCTCGTGGTGCGCGTGATAGCCAGCCAAACCGCATTCGGCTCAACCTTGACCACACGATAACCGCCCCCGACCTGATCCCCCTGGCGCACCATTTTATCATTCAAAATAGCCACCCCCTCATTTCCCGAGGTCATAACGGATTGCAGGGTAAACTCCATTTCAACCGGCTTACCCCGGGGAATAAATTTGCGTTCATTCGTCCCCAGCGCACCAAAGGAGGCATAATTTATCTCGCGGCGGGCTTCAGCCGCCTTGGACTCCGGCCTGGCTTCATCGACGGGCAAATTTAGCTGCGCAATCGTCACCGCCGCTGCATTATGCCCGGTCAAACTGTTTACCAGCACCGGTGTCGCCCAATAAGCGCCCGCCAACACCGCCGGTGTAATGGCAAACCAACTCCATGCTTTCATTGTTGCCCCCTCATTGCGTAAACACCTTATCCCCGAACACCGCCAAGTGCGCCGCCCCGCTCGCACCCCATTCCAAAACAAAACTCTTGAGTTGCAATGATCCGTGCTGGGTATACATTCCTGTCAGCACTTCCCCTATCCCCGGAAACTCGCGCGGGGAAAAATTAGCGCTCAACGCAACCGGCTCGATACGCAAAATTCCGTTCACACCCGCTATCTTACTAGGTGGATGCGCTTTTTCCCACAGCAATAACCTGGATTTTAACCCAATCAGGTCGGATTCGGACTTTTCAACTTGCAACAACGCATCATGTGACTGCTTCGCCCCCGCCGTAGCCACGCGCCACGCCACCGCGCCGCCGGCGGCGACGAGGGAACCGGCGAGCAGCCAGAGGAGTGAGGTTTTTCCGAAGCGTGTCATTTACCTGTTCTCATTAAATTGTAGTTGCTTCCATGGTTAAACCCATTTTTAGCTCCATAAAAAACCGGTAGCCCGGATGCAACAACGTGGAATCCGGGAGCGCCCGTCAGGGCGCAGCAGTTATCCCAACTTTCAATAGCACATCTGAAACCCGGATTACATTTCATTTCATCCGGGCTACGCTTGCTACATGGCTACATCCACCATTACGCCTTACGCGAGTTGCCCGGCTAGCGGACACACGTCACGTAGTTGGCGTACGCCTCCCACGTCGCACCTGGGGCGTTGGCGTTGCTCAGGTCGACGTAGTCGTAGTAGGCACCGCCACCGGACGTCGACGACCAGGTGATGCCCAACGTCCACCCCTGACCACTCATCGCCCCCGAAGCATCCAAGGCGCTCAATTCTGTTTGCGTCGGCAGGCGCCAGCCGGTCTGACCGTTGATGGTTTGGGTGGTGCAATAAGTATTGGCCTCCCCCCATGTCTTGACGAACGTCACCGGCATCCAGACCAGTCCGCCCTTAGAAATATATCCGGCAGGCAGCGGCGGGACTCCCCAAGCCTGCAGTTCAGCGATATGGGCGTTACCGTCCGGAGGGACATTGTAGAGACCGCTGACCCGAATCGCGTCAAGAGCTATTGGCGCAAAGCTGGTCGTATTTATGCACAGCGAATTCCCGGTAACCTGACCAAGCGTAACAACCTGGCCCGGAACATCCCAAGCTCCGCTCGGAAGCAAACCTTTAAGCGTATAGCTAGATTCAACATATTTGGTACAGGTTGTGGGTATGCTCGCGCTGAGGGTGGGCCAACTGTCTTCCACCGCATAAAGCACCACATGATCAATAGTCTTCGTGTTATTGAACGTTATCGTAGCCGTAGCAGGGACAGTATAGGTGCACCACCAAGACGAATAGAGATCACCGTCATTGATTAAGGATGCCGGATAAGAGCAAGTTGATGACGATGCCGAAGCGGTACCTCCATTGCTGGCGAGCGCGAAGTTGGTTTCTGCGTTTACAGAAACGTTGTCCAGAAAGGCTGTAAAATTGCCACCACCAGCCAGCCCGCTAAAGGACAAGGTATGCGTGCCGCTGGTAGCTTCGGTGACATTGTAATTGTATGTAGTCCATGTAGTGCCTGATGGTGGTATAAGGGGGGCTCCATTAAGAGTCACGCCATCCAGCATAACATTTACCGACTGCGGCGAACTAGAGGCGCTCCACGGTACCATCGCAAAGCTGATGGCATAGGTTCCTGCTGCGGCTGTGAAAGTCTGGGAAATCGTCGGGGCGGAGGACCCATTATAAGTCTGCAGGAATGCAGAATAATTGCTCTCTATTGTGGTAGCCGGTTCACCTACCCATGAGCCAGTATAGGTTACCCCCGCATAGTTGTTAAATGTCCAGCCTGTCGCCGTGACAGGAGACGGCAATCCCATCCCCTCAGCGGAAATGTAAAGATAACTATTGGCAGGAACGTTGTTGGTTTCAAAACTACCATTGCAAAACGAAGAGCAAGAAGAAGTGGTAACCGTCACCGTGGCACTCGATTGCACCGGAGCACCGGTTGTCGGCACGGTCGAAATCGGAGTTACTTCAAAGGTGATGGTGTAGCCCAGGTCGGTACTGGCCACCGTATAGCTTTTAGTGCTTGCGCAAGGCCCAGAAGGCACGAGCACGGGCACGGCAGTATTACTACTCAGCCAACGGCACATTGACACCCCCTCCGGATCGCTGTCCGGGGAAGAATAGGTGTAGCTGCCGGTCAGTGTCTGCCCAACCTGCGCCGTACCGGTGATGGTGACATTGCTGGCAACCGGGGCAGTAAGATCAGTCACCGTCAATATGGCAGCCGGAGAATTTGTAGCCGGGCTACCGCAAGAGCCTGTCGCCGTGACGGTCACGGTATACGGCGACCCCACATCATCGCAGTTGCTGGATGAAGTGGCGAAGCTGGCAGTAGCGCCTGTACTGGTAAATGTGCAAGCACCAGATGGTGTCACCGACCACACATAAGATGGCGATAAGTAAGAATTGGTGCAGTTTGCGGTGAACGTTGCAGTTTTGCCTTGTGGCACGGTTTGCGACGAGACCGTACACGAGGCGGCAACTACCGTCACCTTGGTAGCCGGGGAAGTCACCGGGCCGGCGCCTATCTCATTGGTTCCGCTGACGGTATAGGTGGTGGTCGTTGCCGGGAAAACAGCACCGGTCGTTATATTCGAAGCAAAGCCACTATTAGTCCAAGTATAAGATTTGGGGCCGTTGGAACAGCTCGCCGTCAGGGTGGCAGAACAAAGATTGGGGCCGCCGGAGACTATCGTTGTCGGCGTCGCGTTCAGATTGCAAACCGGCAATCCCTGCATGGTTGCGCAGTCATTCACCAATCCTGAAAGGGGATACGACACCACCTGGTCGTCGTAATAAGTCGCGCCTGCCGTGTTGTCGATGCCGCGATTGTCGCTCTCGTAAATGCGGTTGGTTCCGGCATTCTTCAGGTTAGGCTTGCGATCACTGCCCGTGCTGTACAGCACAAAAGCTACCGGAGCGGTTGAGCTGCAACTGGCGGTTGTCAAGCTGGATGTGTCCTGACAGACGCCGGGTGCAGTGGATGACGTCGATGCCGCCAATTGTTTTTGGGCCACGCTGCATAGATCTTTTACGCTACTGGCCGCTCCCAATGAGGCAAAGGCATCGTTCACATCCATGCGGAACTGGTTGCTGGAACTGCTTCCATAGACTCCCCAGTTATTGACACCCAGCGTCGGAATCACCCCGGTTCCCGTGCCCGCGCTCGGCGGCATCAGGCAAGCAGTCGATCCTACGGCATTGCCGCTGGCATCACAGGCTTTTCCGGTCGGCACAATGTTGCCTGACACATCGACCGGGCCGGGTAATTTGCCTTTGCTCAACGCGTAGCCGATGATCGCCGTCTTCGCCGCCTCCAGCGCCTGACGCTCCTCTCCCCGCATGGACTGATTATTTTTGGACAATAACATAGGCAAAAGCGCTGCCGCCAAGGCGCCGACGACTATCATTACAATAACCAGCCCCATGATACTCAAGCCGCATTGTTTCTGTCTCCATTTCATTGCGCGGTAGCTGTACCTGCAGAATTAATGAAAATGTCTACCCGACCATCGCCGTTTGCATCCAAGGTACTTAATTTGCCTACTGATGAAGCCACCCCGGTCACATTCACGTATAGCGTAGTACTGCTTGCATGGCACGCATTGTCGTACCAGGTGAAATTGGCGGGCACTGACGATGATGGGCCAGAATCAAAATTGTAAGAAACACCGCTTGCAGCAGTACCGTTGTTCAAGCTTCCCACATATTTGTATCCGGCATTACAGGCCATCACTTCGGCTGCCACCCCCATCTTTTCGCGGCAATCGCGCGCCAGAGCAGACAACGGGTAGCTCATCACCTGATCGTCGTAATGGCTGGTAGTATCATTGCTGTTGTTGATCCCGCGCTTGTCATTCTCGTAAACGCGGCTGCCCGTTGCATTCAACTGATTTCCTTTGCGGTCATTGCCGGTGCTGTAAAGCACAAAAGCAACCGGAACCGTACCGGCGGCGGTGCAGGAACCCGCAGCGGAATGATCGGTCGTGTAATCCGAGCATACCTGCGGTGAAGCAGCCGATGAAGACATCGCCTGATTCACGGCCTGGCAAAACGTTACCCTGTCTCCGCCGACAGAACTGATGGTCTGTCCGGCAGCAATGAGTACACTGGTTGACGCCAGTGCGTTATTCACATCCATCTGAAACGGGGTTGTACTTCCGAACGCGCCCCAGTTGTTGACACCAAATGCAGATACAGCCGTCATCTGTCCTGTATTCACCCCGCTTGTAGCCCCGCTATTAGTTGGATTCGGTATCCCCCCAAAGCTGATCGCATAATTGATAATCGCCGTCTGCGCATCCAGCAATGCCTGATGATCCGCGGTTTCCAAACTATTGGTATGTTGCCGCGACAGCAGCGGTGCCAAACTGGCGGTCAGAATGCCTATCATGATCAGCACGATGGCCATTTCAATCATGGTGAAGCCGAGGGTCGATTTCATCATTGATTTCCCGGCTATCGTCATTTCCCGAGATTTCCGATAGACCCGTAAATCGGCCCGATAACGGCAATGATGAAGAAGCCGAACAATCCCGCCATGACAATCAGCAGCATCGGTTCGAGCACTTTGGACAGCACTTCAACCAGCGCGTTGACGCGGTTGTAATAGATATCGCCCAGCTTTTTCAATTGTCCTTCGAGGTTACCGGTTTCTTCGCCGATTCCTATCATGCGTACCGCCAGCGGCTCAAATATTCCGGTCTTGTCCACGGCCTTCACCAGCGGCTCACCGGCGCGCAACAGTTCGATAATCCCCGTCACCCGTTTGCGCAGGTAACGATTATTTACGGCAGAGGTCAAGGTTTCGAGAGCCTGGGTGATAACCACACCGGCACCGTACATCAGATTCAGGTATTGAAAATAAAAAGCGGTCTGGCTGCCGCTGACGATGCGCCCGAAAATAGGCAGGTGCCAGGCGAGGCGGTCGGTTTGATAGCGGAATTTTTCATTGCGCCGCGCCAGCATAAACAAGAACGGCAAGGCCCCGAGAATGAAAATAATGAACCACCAGTATTCGCGCACCCAGTCCGAGGCTGCCACCAATGACTGGGTGGACGGCGGCAACTTGAGATTGATGCTCTTGAAAACCTCGTTAATCTTGGGTATGACAAAGGACAACCAGAACAGTGCCCCGGCAACAATGACCAGCAGCGTGAACGCGGGATAAATCATGGCGCGCTTGGCGGCAGATTTGATTGCCACCACCCGCTCAATGTGGGTACCCGCATCTTGCAACACGCGGTCGAGTGTGCCGGACTCTTCGCCGATACGGGCAAGCGCCAACACTTCTTCGGGAAACTGCCCGGTTTTTCTGAGTGCCTGCGACAGGGGAAATCCGTTCATCAACGCCAAACGCAGTTCGACCACGACATGTTTGAACGCGGGGGTGCGCGCGGTGTTTTCCATATCGCTCAAGGCGGACTGGAGATCGACCCCGCCGGAAACATACATGGACAGCATGGAGCAAAATTCTGCCACTTCGATATCGCCCATGCGCCCGGTGGTCCACTGTCTCACATGGTAAACAAAATCGGGCAATTCAAAAAAGTTGACGATCTGCTCGCCACGGCGATTGGATTCTTCGTCAAGGACATCTATATTTTCATAACGACCGCTGCGGCGAACCACATCGCCGTCCGGGGTCATGATGGAATAGAGTATCCAGGACATTTAGAGGGTGCCTATATACACAGCCCCTCTCCCGCATGCGGGAGAGGGAACAACAGCGCGGAAGTTTCCCCACACAGAATGAAAGGTCGTATGCCATACAGGGCGTATTGCCATACGCCCCTACGCAAGTGGGTGGCAAATAAATGTCCGATCAAGCAAACAAATGTCCGTAGGGGCGTATGGCAATACGCCCGAAAGCTTTGCGGGGCGTGAGCAGAATCCTGCATCACGCCAGCACCCGCTTGAATTCGGTGATATCGGTAATCCCGGCCTTGACCATTTCAACACCCGCAACTTGCATGGTGTGATGGCCGCGTTCATTGGCGACGCGGCTCAGTTCGTAGGGGCTGGAGCCGCTCTCGATCAGGCGGCTCATTTCCTCGTCGATGACCAGTATCTCCGCCACTGCCTGACGCCCGGTGTAACCGGTTCCATGACAATAATCGCAGCCTACATGTTCATACAGGGTATTCATCGGCAGGAATTCCCACAGCTTGCCCTGCGTGCCCTCCATCGGACGTTTGCATTGATTGCACAGGCGACGCAGCAGACGCTGGGCGACAATACCGATCAGGGAAGAAGACAGCACGTAATCGACTATGCCCAAATCGCGCAAACGCATGATGGCACCCAGGGCATCATTGGTGTGCAGACTGGAGAAAACCAGGTGGCCGGTTTGGGCCGCGCGCATGGCCTGGGTCGCGGTTTCTTCGTCGCGGATTTCACCGACCAGAATGACATCCGGATCTTGCCGCAGGAAGCTGCGGATCGCGCCGGCAAAGTTGATGCCGGCTTTTTCATTCACTTCTACCTGCCGCATCAGGGGCATCTGGTATTCGACCGGGTCCTCGATGGTGAGGACGTTTTTTTCCATGGCATTAATACGCCGCAGCATGCCATACAGACTGGTAGTCTTGCCGCTGCCGGTCGGCCCGGTCACCAAGATGGTGCCGTGGGGATGTGCCGTCATGGTACGCAAAAGATCCAGCTGGTGAGTGTTAAATCCGATATCTTCCAGCGAAATAAGTTCGCCTCCACCGGAAAGAATCCGCACCACCAGGTTTTCGCCCTGGGTCGCCGGCATCGTCGAAACCCGCAAGTCATAGTTTCCATCCAGGAAAGTAAAACTCATGCGCCCGTCCTGGGCGCGGGTGGCGTCGGCGATATCCAGTCCCGCCCGTACTTTACAGGTCGACACTACACGACCGTGCGTCAGCGGCGGCAATGCATAGCGCAATTGCAGCACGCCATCCACACGATAGGAAACCAGTGTGGCCGCCGGCGTCGGGCTGACGTGCAAGTCCGATGCATGCAAGTCGATGGCCGAGGATATAAGCAGGTCAAACAAACGTTCAGCACTGAAATCACGGCCCGCCAGTATCGATTCCGCGAGGCGCTGAATTTCTTCGTCTATGGGATGTTCGGCAATGTAATAGGCGCGCTGTATCAGGCGATGCAGGCGCGATGCCGGGGCAACCACCAGTTTCACCGGATAGCTGGTAAAACGCCCGATGCGGTTTTCGATTTCCACGTTGAACGGATCGTGGGTTGCAACAATTAAATTGCCTTCGATCACATCGAGAGGAAGCAAACCGGTTTTTTGCGCAACGGTGAAAGGGACTTGCGACAAAGCGTCGGCTGTCGGCACTATACTGTCCAGTGCGGTGTACGCCGACCCCGCTTGTCGCGCCAGCACCCGCGCCACTTCGCTGTCCGTGGTAAAGCGCAAGCGTAGCAGCACATCACCCAGACGTTCCCGCGAAACACGCTGTATGGTCAGCGCGTAGTTGATCATCTCATCGGTGATGATCCCCGCATCTTTCAGCAATTCCCCGAGGGGGCGCTGGGCACGCCGGTCTGCCCTGCCTTGCCAGGATTCAGCCGCTTTGAGTAGCTCTATGAGGGGACGTTCAACCATGCCCTATTCCTTGAAAGCGCCGGGCATTGGAACCAGCACGGTGGTGAACTTCGCATTCCCCCCCGGCTTGTATCCCAGTTTGCTGTTGGAAAGATGGGTACGCTCATCCAGACCGATCAATAAATCGGCAGTCAGTTTTTCAACATTGGTGTAATCGCCCGCCACATCCCAATCAATGATCACCTGCAATCCATTACCCGCAGCAGGCGGCGGAGCACCGGGGTCAGTACAGGCGGCTGAGCCGCTTCCGCTGACACACACACGTCGAACCAGCGCGCCTTCAGGCGTCACGCGGCTCACCCAGGAAAGAAAATTGTCGAGACGAAAATCAGTTTCACCCGTGGGTTTATGCAGACTTTGCTCCAGTGCCGCCAATTGTTCCGGCGACGGCAATATCTTTTTAAGCGCTGTATAATCGGCATCCAGCTTGGCATTGCGTGCCGCGAACGAAGTCTGAGACTTGTTCCAGTTATAAGCCGGCCAGATTGCCGCCAAAAATGCAATCAAGCCGCAAGCCAGCAATGCGCCCCCTGTCCAAGTGGCATAACGGCTCACCACCGCCTCTTCCTGATAGGACGGATCAAGCAAGCTGTAGCAAGCGGGAACGACAGACAAACCGTAGAGTTCGGGCCAAAGCAGGACAGAATTTTCACTGGCCCCCTGAAAGCGCTGAGCCAGTCTGGCCTCCAGCGTGCGCGAAGGAACATCGCTCCCCGAAGCCTTGCCGGCCAGTTCGCCGAAAGCGAGTGACAGGGTAACTTCGCGCCCCGGGAAGCGTCGGCGTGCGGCCGTAGCCACTGAACTCCACACCCGCTCGATTCGGGTGCCGATTTCGCCGCTGCTGCCGGCTGCACCAGGACGATCCATAGAGCGCGCAAGCACCACGCCCTTCTCCACCAATGCGCCAATGACTACCCCGCTGCGCATCCACAGCACACCGGCAGGCTCATCTGTCTCCAAGCCGATCAGCGCTGCGATGGCCGTTTCGGCAAGCACCATGCGTGAAAATGGAACCGTCTTAACAGGCAGTGTTTCCAGCGCGGCCCGAATGTCGGCATCGGCCGCTGCGGCCAAATCAAGCTGATAGTGACCGCTGCTGATTTCTTTGGAAGCAAAACGTACTTTGAACGGCTCGTTGAACGCCATCGCCCCTTCAATGATGCGACGCGCCTGAAACGGCAAAGTGCGGGCATTGCGCACCTCGGCTTCAACCCGGTCGAAATATCCGCTGCGGGAGAAAAAAACGGCACGTGCTTCGGAGGCAAAGGGTAGCTCTTTCGGGGCACATTCGCCCTCGGCTATGACCTTTCCCCCGCGCACCTTCGCATAGCGCGCCAGCAAGGCAGTGGTTCCGGTATCAACCAGCGTCACTAAAAGTTGCGTACCCAATCCCATCAACTTCTCCCGTTCTCCAGTTAATTCCGGATGAATTTATCTTGGGGACATGGAAATTACCAAAGCACCATTTATCTATTTAAATCGTAGGGTGGATAAGCGAAGCGCATCCACCGATGTCCGATGATGATGGTGGATGCGCTACGCTTATCCACCCTACAATAGAATTGGTACTTTTATAATTTCTCTTTCCCTAGCGTCTGGCCCACGCCAGCAACACCAGCGCCTCGATTACTCCGCCGCCGAACACCAGCACCATACCGTTGATCGCGTGGCGTGCAACCGTCTCCATCTCCTCCGACTTGGGCAACTCCGACGTGGTCAAAATCATCCAGTAGCCTGTTACTATCATTGCCAGCCCTGCCAGCCCCGTCAAACGCCGCACCAGCGCAGTAGCCCAAATGCGCCCGATAATACTCACGCGCGGATGATATTTCCCGACCTCGGCCATCTATATTCAAAATACCTGAAATGAAGCTGCCACAGCCTCCCTTGCAGGCTCCCCTTTAGAGGGCATGTAAATAGCTCCTCCCCTAAAAAGGGGAGGACGGGAGGATTTAGCTATTGGGTTTGAAGTTCCACTTTTCACAAATTATTCACGTTAGCAATCACGCATGATTTCCAGACTTCAAACACTGGATATAGGCTTCGTTTTCCACAGCGGGGCACGCCCCGCTGGAGAAAACGAGTTTCAGCCGAAACTGAAACGCCCGCAGATCAACTGCGGGCAAATTACTTTACTTAGGTAGCTTGGTCGTATCGAATTGGAAAGAAATCGATACCAGCGCATCCCTATCCGAACCATATTGACCACTTGTTGCAGCAAATACCGGAAGGTTGGCCGGAGGTGTACCCGTACCAGCGGTCATATTGCTGCTCCAAAGACGTACTCGACCTGTTGCAGCAGGGCCCGCTGCACCTGTCGACGAATAGTCTTGTGCCACGCCATCAATTTCAGCGTCAATGGCTTCAGCCAGCCATACGGGGATACCGTACATCACAATTACATTGGCGCGCACAGTTGCTGTAGCTGCATCTTGCATTGCTCCCACCAGGAAAATATCCTGTTGCAAGTGCTTGGCCAATTCCAGATTGGTGCGGTTGCCATCCACTACGCCAGCACGACGCAACTCATCGTAGACCAGATTGGAAACAGCAGAGTTATAATTTCCGGAACCCGAGCTGACTGCGGGAACTGCAGATGCGCCAGGAGTCTCCGTTTTGGGTTCGTCATTTTGCGAAATATCCACTACATTACCAGCGGTGCCGCAAATACCGACACTGTTCGCATCGCGCTGGGTCGAATCCGGAATAGAGCCCACAGCGGATGTGACAGTATTGAGTATCTGTGCGGCTATAGGTGGTGACAACGCGATAATGCCATCGTTGTTGCAATCGCCCGGCAGACGGTTGGTACGTTTTTGAAACTCCAGCAGCGTCCCTTGCAACCCCTTCAAATCAGCTACAGCACGTTCTACTTTAGCCTTATTGATTGAATCGGTGCCTTTCAAAACACCCACCAGAATAATACCGGCTATCACCAGCACAATGGCCAACTCCACCAACGTAAAACCTTTTTGCATTACACCTTTAAAACTCTGACCACGAGTTGATTTCATCTTAAAACCTCCCTTAAAAATATAATTACTTCACCCAGAACAAAAACCGAATCAAACCGACCGCGCCAACGTAAACATTTCTATTTGTTAGTTCCCACTATCTTTACTTAATAGTTCAATTTCGAAATTTGAAAATCGCGAAAACGCGTCGCATTATTCCATCATATGATTACAATAAAATTGTAGTCTGAATTTTCAGCATCAACCAAACTACACCTTGCGATAACTTTACTTCGCGCCCTTGATTGACCAACCGTATCAGGATTGCTTGACTATACCTCTATTTTAATCATAAAACCATATGAAAACGGCCAGAAAATGGTTAATGCCCTGCCAAACCTGCTATAGCCATCAATCAAAAAGGTATGTCATCATCAAAATTGTCAAAACCTCCAACCTTGGCCGGAGCAGGTTTGTTGTCAGACGGCGCTGAAGAGCCCCCCCCGGCCGAAGCCGAAGCTGCAGGCTTATCCACCACTTCAAAGTTACTGCTTCCACCGGATTTAGTGCCCAGCATTTGCATTTGATCAACAATAATTTCAGTGGTATACCGATCCTGACCTTCTTTGGTTTGCCATTTGCGCGTCTGCAGCTTTCCTTCCACATAAATCTGCGCGCCCTTTTTCAGGTACTCCCCGGCCACCTCGGCCAGACGGCGGTAAAACACCAAGTTATGCCATTCGGTTTTTTCCTGCTTTTCGCCGCTTTTATCTTTCCAGTTTTCTGAAGTTGCCAGAGTGGCGTTGGTTACCGCCTCGCCGTTGGTCATGTAACGCGTTTCCGGATCCTTGCCCAGACGCCCCACCAGAATCACTTTATTGACCGACATTACGTACTCCTTAAGATTATCGTACTGGCGGAAGCTGTGAGATTCGAACTCACGGAACATTTCTGTTCGGCAGTTTTCAAGACTGCTGGTTTAAACCACTCACCCAAGCTTCCAAAAATTGTATATTGCACGAGAAAGCGGCAGTTTTGGCTTCGACATAATCTTACGATTAGTCTGCGCTGCAACAAGCCGCTGCGCGGCGTGTTGTCAAGACTGCTGGTTTAAACCACTCACCCAAGCTTTCAATAACGCCTATGATACCCGAAATCCTGTTTTATCCGAAAGCCACCTTGGAATTTTTTTGCTGTACGATTGCAACTTTCCTGCAGTTTATGTAGTCTCATATCCGCCGATTGTTTTAATCGCATTCTTTTTGGAGGAAATATGCAATACGAATCTCAACTTATGGCGCAGCCCGGCTCGCTTGCCTATCGGCAGAATCAGGTATTGCGCAATACTTATCTGATGCTGTCGCTGACCATGATCCCCACGATTATCGGTGCGTTTATTGGCACGTCCATTAATTTTTCTTTCATGGCGCTCCATCCGATCATGGGCGCACTCATGATGTTTGGCGCAATGATGGGCCTTATGTTCGCCGTTACCGCGTTGCGGGATAGCGTGTGGGGTATTGCAGCGCTCCTCGGCTTTACCCTGGTGGCGGGTATTTTTCTCGGCCCGATCCTGCAGGTGGCACTGCATCTGAAAAACGGGGCTCAACTGATCGGCATGGCCGCAGGCGGAACCGGAATTATCTTTTTCAGCCTGGCAACCATTGCAACCGTAACCAAAAAAGACTTCAGCTTCATGGGCAAATTCTTGTTCATCGGACTGATTCTTCTGATTGTCGCGTCTCTGGCCAATATTTTCTTCCAAATCCCGGCCTTGTCGCTGACGATCTCTGCAATCGCCGTGATGATTTTTTCAGCCTATATTCTGTTCGATGTAAGCCAGATTGTGAACGGCGGCGAAACCAACTACGTGATGGCAACACTTAGCCTGTATTTGAACATCTACAACTTGTTCATCAACCTGCTGCAACTGCTGATGGCCTTTAGCGGCGAGCGGGATTAAGACTGTAGACGTAACAAAAAGGCGACCGTGAGGTCGCCTTTTTGCTTTTTGTGCAAGTAGGGCAACGTCAGGCTTGTTTAACCCTGACCATCTATTAGAGCATCATTCCGGCGGAGGCCGGAATCTAGTGCCTTGTAACACTAACCCCCCTCAGCCCCCCTTGTCAGGGGGGAAGCGTTCAGCTCCTCCCCTGACAAGGGGAGGTCGGGAGGGGTTTGGTTTGCGAAAATTCATGAGTTACGCCGTACTAGACTAAAAAACATTCCTCGAATAACCAGCTACTAAGCTGGCGTAGTTTGCCATCTTGGTCGAATGGCTAGTTAGTTCATCAGCGGACAAAAGCGTGATGTTGTCCCACTTTCGTGGGGATTTTTCAATCAGCCGGATTCCGGCCTCCGCCGGAATGACGGATATTTTGATAACGGATTATTTCGATTTTTCAAACACCGCAATCGACTCCACATGGGAAGTATGCGGAAACATATTCATCACCCCGGCCGCTTTCAGCACGTATCCCTTTACATGCACCAGCACTTCCGCATCGCGTGCCAGAGTGGACGGACTGCAGGAAACATAGACTATGCGGCGGGGTGCGGTTTCGATATTGATCGATTTCATCAGCTCAATGGCGCCATCACGGGGAGGGTCAACCAGCCATTTGTCGAATCGGCCCAATTTTTCCAACACCGTTTCATCCGCTTCAAACAGGTTCATTTCCCTGAATTCAGCATGGTCGGAAAGCGCGTTATATGCCGCATTTTGCCCGGCACGTTTAACCAGTGCGGCGCTGCCTTCGATACCCACAACCTGTGCGCCACGTTTTGCGATGGGCAGGGTGAAATTCCCCAGCCCGCAAAAGAAATCTGCAATCCTTTCGCCGGACCGGGGAGCCAGCAGGCGTAGGGCGCGACTGACCATCAGGCGATTCATTTCGCTGTTTACCTGGGTAAATTCAGTAGGTGCGAATGGCATGGTGATGCCAAATTCCGGCAAGCTGTAGGTAAGCGCGGGGGCATCCGGCGGATAAAATGGCACGACTGTTTCCGGACCTTTTGTTTGCAGCCAGAATTGAACATTGTGTTTGTCGGCAAAATTTCTGATCGCCTCCTCATCGGAGGGTGAGAGCGCTTGCAAAATGCGCAATACCAGCACATCCACATGATCGCCTACCGCCACTTCGATTTGCGGCAGTGCATCCCGAATTGCGAAGCTTTCATTCAATTCTCCCAACAGCGGCAACAAACCGGCAATTTTGGGCGGCAGAATTTCGCATTGCCGCATATCAACGACATATTTGCCGTTTTTTTCGCGAAATCCCACGAGTGTCCTGTTTTTCTTCAACACATGCCGCACAGACAGGCGCGCGCGCTGGCGATAGCCCCACGCTTGCCCGTAAATCGGCGGCAAGATAGTTTCAGGCTTGACCTTGCCGATACGTTCCAGATTATCTTCCAGCACACGCTGCTTTACGGCCACTTGCGCGCGCGCGTCCAGATGCTGCATGGAGCACCCGCCGCACACGCCGAAATTAGCGCACTTCGGCTGGACACGCATGAAAGATTGTTTAAGAACTTGCCCGACTTGTGCCTGCTCGTAATTGTTCTTTTTCCGGTAAGAGGAATAGGTCACCCGCTCGCCGGTAAGGGCGCCTTCGATGAAGATTACCTTGCCGCCGGCGTGAGCAATGCCACGTCCTTCGTGGTCCAGCGATTCAATGTTCACAGGAGTTTGTTGCAATTTATTTCCAGTCATATGTGTCGTATTTTTGTTACTTCCCGATTGATCAATAGAAAAATTTTACGGATGCAGGCCGGCGGTGAAGTATGAGCCCCAGAATGTTATCTAAACGCCGGGGTTCAGGCTTCACCGCCAGCCTGCGACATAGGGGAATTACAGTTATTCTAAGGATTGGACACCCACTGTTCCAGAAATTCTTGCCAGTGCGGTGCTTCCGATTTAGCCAGCACAGTGCGAATCAGTTCGCATTCCTGCTGATAGCGCGCCCTGGTAAACTGTCCTCGCATCAACTGAAATCGTGCAAATACCAGATAGGTGTTTACCACGTCTGTTTCACAGTAATTACGGATTTCCTCCAGCTTGCCTTGCTGGTAGGCCTCCCATACTTTGCTGCCGTCCATGCCCAGCTTTCCGGGAAAGCCGATCAGCTTCGCGAGTTCATCCAGGGGAGCATTGGCACGTCCCGTGTACATCGCCAGCAAATCCATCAGATCAAGGTGGCGGGAGTGATAGCGGCTGATGTAGTTATTCCACTTGAAGTCGCGATCATCCTCGCCCTGATCCCAGTAACGCGGAGCTTGCACCCCGTGGATCAGACCGCGGTAGTGCAGCACCGGCAGATCGAAACCGCCGCCATTCCAAGACACAATCTGCGGCGTATATTTTTCAATCCCGTCAAAAAATCGCTGAATGAGACTCCCCTCATCTTCATCCATTTCACCCAGCGACCATACGCGAAAATTATCGCCCTCGCGCAGAACACAAGAAATCGACACGACACGATGCAAATGGTGTTGCAGGAAGTCGCTGCCGGTTTTCTGGCGGCGAAGTTGAAAAGCCATCTCCGCCACGTTCTTGTCGCTTACCGCCTCGTCCAACTCATACAAACTACGCAATCCGACTATATCGGGTATCGTTTCAATGTCAAAAACAAGGGTTGGATTCATTATTCGTATAAAGCAGGTAAAATACCGGACGAGATTGTAGCCCATCGCACGCCCTGCTGGCGAACTACAAGCCGATACCCGACACTTGGACAACTATCAAAGCGTATGAAAATTTTTCACCTGTTCCTGGCATTTTGCTTTGCCGTTGCCCTGCAACCGGCTTGGGGTGCGGAAGATTCCACCTCCTCATCCATTCAGGATGGAAAGACAGGTTCAACCCCCGGCTTCACGGATGGCGGATTGGTCTCGTTACGAGTTGGTAATCACCGTATTCACGTTGAAGTTGCCAGTACCCCGGAAAGCCGCGAACACGGACTGATGCAGCGCGACGCACTATGCGACGATTGCGGCATGCTATTTGTGTTTGAAAAAGCGGACAAATACAGCTTCTGGATGATGAACACCCTTATTCCACTGAGTATCGCTTTCATTGCCGCCGATGGCAGCATCATCAATATCGATGAAATGTCAGCCAACACTACCGACACTCACAGCGCTCAAAACAATGCATTGTACGCACTGGAGATGAACAAAGGCTGGTTCACCAATAACGGCGTAGCGCCCGCCGATAAAGTGCAAGGTTTGAAGCCCGCGCAAAAAGGGAATTAAAAGATTATCCCCAAAGTTCCGAACGGCGATTTGCGCTAAAGCCTGAATTAGCCGTGCCGCCTCTGCTCGAAGAACAAACTATTTCCCCTTGTCTGCTTGGCCATTTTTTTGGCTTCAGTCGCGGAAGCGGAAACTTCATGATGAGATAGAAATCTTCCGGGTTCGATGTACACCGCCCCTATCGAGAGTGTCGTCAAGGGATGAAATATAATATTTCCATTGCGATCCGCACTCTCATACCCGCCTGCATGCCTATGCTCTTCAGTCGCCAGCATGACGGACATTCTGGAAAACTCTTGCAGTGCTTCATTACAACGGGATTCCCAGTCGGTGCTTTTCATAACCAGAATGAAATCATCCCCTCCCACGTGTCCCAGAAAATCTTTTTCGGGTTGACACACCTTCGCCAAAATGCGCCCGGTCAGTTGGAGCATTTCATCGCCTTTGTTATAGCTGTACACATCGTTAAAGGGTTTAAAATTATCCAGATCACAGTAGCCGATAACAAACGGGGTACCGGAATGCAGCAAGCCTTCGATGTATTCGCCGATGGGAACGTTGCCTGGCAATAGCGTCAACGGATTGGCGTATCGCGCAGATTCGATCTGCATTCTGGTCAATTCACGCAACAAATCCTGACCCGAAGCCAAACCGATATAACGTCCCTGCTCCGTGATAATAAATCCGTCGGAAAATTGTTGCCCGTCGGCATCGACCAGAAAATGGCTGAGCTCTTCGATAGGCATATCCTTGTTCACCAAAAGCGGATTTTCCTGCATGATTTCGGCACAACACTTCTTGCCCAGTAACTCACGCTGGTAAGGCTTGACAAACCGATCATAGAAACTGTAACGATTGATCAAGCCGATGGGAATTCCATTTTGTATGACCGGGATGACACGCAGCCCCGGATTTGTAGCAAAGCGCTCAAAAATACGCTCAATTTCCGTAATATGTTGCGCCGGCTCAATATAGGTCAGTAGCTTCTGCGCAGTTGCGCCGCCGCGCCGGCCGGTTGAATTTTTTGCATGGGCATCCAGCTTGGAAGTAACAATAATATGGCTGATCTCGGGCAGGGTGGAAAGCTGGGGAGTCGGACTCGGGCGTGCAATGAAATAACCCTGTCCCAATTGGATACCGATGTCCTTTACAGCCCTCAACTCGGCTTCGGTTTCAACTCCCTCCGCGACCACTTGAGTACCGCAACTTTCTGCAATGCACTGGATAGATTTCAGGAACTGAAGCTTGACCGGATCGGTATCCACTCCCTGCACAAAGTGCATATCAATCTTGACGATGTCAGGCCTCAACTCCGACCACAGGCGCAAGCTGGAAAATCCCTCCCCCAAATCGTCCAGTGCAATTTTGAACCCCATGGATCGGTAGTGTTGCAGGGCTCTGCACATGGTGGCGAAATCATACGTTGGTTGATTCTCGGTAAGCTCAATAATCACCCTTTCAGGTGCAATGCCGACTTGCATCATTAGGTCCAGCGTGCGCCCATTCTTGAAATGCGGGCGTGTTAGCGTTTCCGGACTGACATTGAGAAACAGGTTACCGGGCAAATCGAGTTGAGCAAAAGTTTCCAGCACAATATGGCGGCTCAGCATCTCTGCCTCCAGAGATAGTCCATAGCGTTGAGCCGCGCCAAACAAATTGAAAGGGGAATGCAATGAACAATCTGCCGGCCCGCGGATCAGTCCCTCGTATCCTGCGATTTCGCCGCTTTTCATATTTACAATCGGCTGGAACAAAGCGCTTAATTTGCGCTGCCTAAGAATTTCCTGAAGCAGGCTCATGCTGTCATCGGCGATTTCGACCGAAGAACTCATATCGGATAGCGGTATCACAATTCCGCTGCGGCGCCGTTCAACTTGCGAACTTGCAAACATGATGACTCCCTCTGAAAATCCACACTATTTTGGGCACCGCATGCCATACCGGAATAGCAGTCTCGGGCTGATAGATATATCCGGCATCCGACAGCAATCAGGATATCAAATTGATTGCACCGGGAACAAATACGACGAATTCAATTCCGGCATAGAGGAGGAATCCGCTGCCGATCGCGGCCGAATGCCCAAGCGATTTGATCAAACTTTTATTACCGCGCATGCCCAGCTTGAATGTTTCGGCCATCACGGCACAAGCCAACAATATGACGAGCAAAATTGCCTTAAATACATAGCTCATAATTTGCCTCCAATCAGAAGAATCACCCGTTGCTGCCGCATCCAAGTGATCAATTATGTTGCGAGCGGAAATTCCAGACATCGTGACAACAGATTATTCCTCGCTTATTACATTTCTATTGGGGGAAAATTAAATTTATATTTACCAAGCTGAGAATTTCCATTAAGAAATCCCCCTGGCTTTGGTGTAACAATATTGTCACATTCAGCGAGTAGCATTCAGATTTCACCCCGCCGAAGTCAGGAAGACTGCATGGTAAACAACGAACACACTTCAAAGCAGTTTGATTCCGAACTCGATGCAGTGCGCGAACGCGTACTGCAAATGGGCGGCCTGGTGGAAAGCCAGATTCAACGGGCAATTGAAGCATTAATCAACCGCGATGAAGGTTTAATGGAGCGGGTAGTTGCCGATGACCACCGCGTCAACGCGCTGGAAGTGGAAATCGACGAAAACTGCAATCACATCATAGTTTGTCGGCAACCGACCGCGGGCGACCTGCGCATGGTCATGACTGTGGTCAAGACTATTACGGATCTCGAACGTATCGGCGACGAGGCAAAAAATATCGCGCGCATGGCGCAGCGATTATCCAAAAAAGAACAAATACACGGCATGCCGCGATATTCTGAAATCAGGCATGCCGCGAAACTGGTGCAGGACATGTTGCACAGGTCGTTGGATGCGTTCGCGCGACTTGACCCCACGGCAGTAGCGCACATCGTGCGTCAGGACGAACAAGTTGATCAAGAGTATATCGCCATCTTGCGTCACTTGATTACGTTCATGATGGAAGACCCGCGCACCATCTCAACAGCTTTTGAAATCCTGTTCGTGGCCAAAGCAATTGAACGCATCGGCGACCATGCGAAAAATATGTCTGAATACGTTGTTTATATGGTCAAAGGTCGCGATGTAAGGCATGTATCGGTAGAAGAAATCGAACGCGAAGTCGGGAGTTCTGATCAGACAAAATAGCAGGCTCAACTCTGACTGCCTGATTTCACGACTGATTCTTTATCCGCCCCCTGCCTGTGTAGCTTTTATCGTAAAATACGATTTTTGTATTTTCGATCCAAAATTTGGCTATGATATTAACTGCACTCACCGCACTCTCCCCGCTTGACGGGCGCTACCAAGGCAAGGTTGACGCTTTGCGTAATTACTTCAGCGAGTTCGGTTTGATTCGCTACCGGGTTTTGATCGAAATCGAGTGGTTCAAAGCGCTAAGTGCCGAGCCGGGTATCGTGGAAATTGCAGCACTTTCCCCCACAACGGTGGCTCAACTGGATCAGTTCACCGCGCAATTCGGCGAGAACGATGCGGAACAAATCAAGGCCATCGAAAAACGCACCAACCATGACGTAAAGGCCATCGAATACTGGCTGCGCGAGCAATTGTCTTCCAATCCGGAAATTCTGAACGCGATGGAATTCATCCATTTCGCCTGCACATCGGAAGATATCAACAATTTGAGCCATGCCCTGATGTTGCAGCAAGCCCGTGCAAATGTGATGTTACCCGCACTGGATACGCTCATCGCCAAGTTGCGCGAACTCGCCCACCGGCATGCCGAACTTCCGCTTCTCTGCCGCACACACGGCCAGACCGCCACACCGAGTACACTGGGCAAGGAAATGGCCAATGTTGTGCATCGCTTGCAGCTTGCCCGGTCACGCTTGAACCAGGTTGAGATTTACGGAAAAATAAACGGTGCCGTGGGCAACTACAATGCACATCTGGCGGCCTATCCCGATGTGGACTGGCAGGCCTTCGCACAGAAATTTGTCGAAGCACGCGGCATTACCTTCAATCCCTACACTATCCAGATTGAGCCGCATGATTACATGGCCGAACTGTTTGATGCCTTTGCCCGCATCAACACCATACTGATTGATCTCAACCGCGACATCTGGGGATATATCTCGCTGGGTTATTTCAAGCAGCGCGTCATCGCGGGCGAAGTCGGCTCCTCCACCATGCCGCACAAGGTCAATCCCATTGACTTCGAAAACTCGGAAGGTAATCTGGGCCTGGCGAATGCACTGCTGCGCCATCTCTCCGAAAAATTGCCCATCTCGCGCTGGCAGCGCGATCTGACCGATTCCACCGTACTGCGCAATATGGGGGTCGCGATGGGCTATTCCCTTCTGGCTTATGAATCCTGCCTGAAAGGACTGGGCAAACTGGAAGCCAACCCCGAGCGTTTGGCTTCCGATTTAAACAACAGCTGGGAAGTGCTGGCCGAACCGATCCAGACCGTAATGCGCCGTTACAAAATTGACAACGCCTACGACAAATTGAAAGATCTGACGCGCGGCAAGGGTGGAATCAATCGGGAAAGCCTGGGCACATTCATCCAGACGCTGAATATCCCCGAAGCGGAAAAACAGCGACTGCGCGAATTGACACCGGAAACTTATCTGGGGAAAGCAGTGGAGCTGGCAAAAGGAATTTAGCTATGCCGTAGCTTGGATGCAGCGCAGCAAAATCCGGGAGCGTCCGTCAGGACGCGGGTTGACCTAACATTCGATGGTACGCAATGAATCCCGGATTTCGCTACGCTTCATCCGTGCTACGGGGCTTAAAAATTCAACGCACCATGGTGCATGAAATGCACCCTACGTAATGTTTGCTGTATTGAAACAGAAACGGAATAACTGGGTTACCCGGGTTTTGCTTCCCTTTACGCAGCCTGAGCCGGAATCTTGTCGCGTTGGGCAACGATGCGGTTATGCTCGTCCACATAGACGAGTTGAGGATGGAATTTTTGCAACTCCAGTTCGGAATATATCGCGTAAGTGGCAATAATCAGGATATCGCCCGGATCGGCCTTGTGCGCCGCAGCACCATTCACCGAGATCACACCTGAGCCGCGTTGGGCGCGAATTGCATAGGTCGTGAAACGTTCGCCGTTGGTAACGTTATAAATATCAATTTGCTGATACTCTTTGATGTCCGCCGCATCCAGCAAATCATCATCAATAGCACAAGACCCCTCGTAATGCAGCTCCGAGCGGGTAACCCGCACACGGTGCAATTTGGATTTGAGCATAGTACGTTGCATCAGGTCTTTCTCCCAAACCGGACAAGCCGGATCAAAATACAGGTCGGACTCCCCCTCCCTGCGAAAATCAAGGCGCGCATTATATACAAACTTCGAGGTTATCAATAAGTCTTGTTGAACCAAGCCGCGCCGCCGCCAAAATCAATAGCTTGCTTTCGCCTGTTTGCGGATGCATAAGTGAATTTTGCGCCCGAATCGCCACATAATCCACCAACCAGCCGCGGACAGCCAGCCCTTGAACCGCTTGCGCCTCCAGTTCGGCAAAATTTCTGGCACCGTCGCACAAAGCCAAGCGCACTCCATTCAGCGTTTGATACAGAAATGCAGCTTTGGTTCGATCCTCGTGACATAAATACTGATTGCGCGAACTGAGGGCCAATCCGTCCGGCGCCCGCACCGTTTCTGCACCGACTATTTCAACCGGCAAATTCAACTGTGTAACTAACTGGCGTATTACATACAACTGCTGGTAATCTTTCTTTCCGAAAACCGCCACGTGTGGCTGCACAATATTAAGCAGCTTCAATACGATAGTCGCCACCCCGCGAAAGTGCCCCGGACGAAATGCCCCGCATAATTCATTTTCAAGAGGAGGCGCGACTGTTACCTGCTGCGGACAGGGATAAAGTTCATGTTCATCAGGAGTAAACACCACATCCGCACCACTACGCTCCAGCTTTTCGCAATCAGCCTGCAGCGTGCGCGGATATTGGCCAAAATCTTCGTTCGCGCCAAACTGCAGGGGATTAACAAAGATGCTTGCCACCACACATTGAGCCCGCTCACGCGCGATACGCACCAAATCAAGGTGGCCTTCGTGCAGGTTACCCATGGTGGGCACAAAAGCAATGGAATTCTCTCCGCGCATACGTTCGCGCAATTCGGGGACGCTGGCAATAACTTGCATCAGAAACTGTGCTCCGCGCCCGGGTAAACGCCAGATTTCACTTCATCCACATAGCGCGAAACCGCAACCGCAATACTATCAGCACCCCGCATATAGTTTTTAACGAATTTGGCTTTCTTGCCGGGATAAATATCCAGCATGTCGTGCAATACCAGCACCTGACCGGAGCACTCCCCGCCCGCGCCTATACCGATAGTCGGTATGGTCACTTGCGCGGTAATTTCCGCTGCCAGCAATGCGGGAATGGCTTCCAGCAACAGCATCCCTGCGCCTGCTTGCGCCACGGCAACGGCATCATTCAGCAGACGTTGAGCGTCGGAGTCATTCTTGCCCTGTACGCGATAGCCTCCCAACTGGTGCACCGATTGTGGTGTCAATCCGATATGCGCAAACACCGGAATGCCGCGTTGCGTCAAGAATTCAATGGTAGTCGTCATCGCCGAACCGCCTTCAAGCTTGACCATCTGCGCGCCCGCAGCCAACAAACGTGCGGCATGTTCAAAAGTTTTCTCAGGGCTGACTTGGGAGGTGCCAAACGGCATGTCGGCAACAATGAACGCCTGTTTCGCCCCGCGCGCCACGCACGCCGTGTGGTAAACCATCTCGTCCAGTGTTACCGGCAAGGTGCTTTCATGCCCTTGCAGTACCATACCAAGCGAATCGCCAACCAGCAATATGTCCAAACCTTGCGCTTCGAGCAAAGCCGCGAAACTGGCGTCGTAGCAAGTCAGTACGGCAATTTTTTCGCCCTTGTTACGCAGTGCCTGCAGTGCTGTCAGAGTTGTTCTCATTACTGTCCTTTACTAAAGAACTCGCGCTGTCCGCGCATCCCTTCAATCCGTTGCATCAGCAACGTAAAATCCTCGTCATTATCCACCAAATTCAAATGTTCGCTGTTAACAACGAACACCGGCGCTGCATCGTAATGATAAAAAAAGTCGCTATAAGCCTGAACCAACCGGGTCAGGTATTCATCGGAAATGGGGCGCTCATAGGCATGGGCGCGTTTTTGTACGCGCTCGATCAGAGTTTCTGTCGGTGCTTGCAGGTATATCACCAAATCGGGTGCGGGAGCCTGCGGAGCAAGCGTGTTATATATGTTCTGGTAGAGGGCAAATTCGTCATTGCTCAAATTCAGCCGCGCAAACAATGCGTCCTTGTCGAACAGGTAGTCCGCCACGGTACTTGCACGAAACAAGTCCATTTGCCCCAGGTCGCGCACTTCGTTGATACGCTGAAACAGGAAAAATAATTGCGTGGGCAGGGCATGCCGGACAGGATCCTGATAGAAGCGTGCCAAGAATGGATTTTCCTCCGGTTTTTCCAGCAGCATAGCCGCACCGGTTTTAGCTGCCAAGCGTTTGACCAGACTGGTTTTGCCTACACCGACAGGCCCCTCAACCACGATATAGCGATACTTTTCAAACAACATCAACTATTTGCTCCAGTTGCTGATCCCGGCATTGCTGCAACGCTACAGTAGCCGCCCCTATACCGGGAATCATGCAGTCCGGCGCTATCTCCAGCAAAGGACGCAACACGAAAGCACGCCTATGCATTTGCGGATGCGGGATGGTCAGACCATGTTCGTGATGTCGAATATCATCATACAGCAGCACGTCCAAATCCAGTGTGCGCGGGGCATTAACAAATTCGCGTGTACGCCCGCATTCGAGTTCCAGTGCCAACAGACTGTCCAGCAAAGCGCGGGGACTCAAACCGGTTTTCAGTTGCGCCACCGCATTGATAAAGTCCGGCTGCTCCAGATAACCAACCGGCGCACTCCGGTAAAGCGAAGAACACACCAATACTTCCGTGTCCGGCAAACGGCCCAATGCCTGCAAAGCCCGTAATATTTGTTCACGCGGATTGGACAGATTGCTGCCCAAACCGATAAAAGCAATATGAATAAGCATCAGTTTGCCGGAAATTCCGAGGGTGCCCCCCCCTCCGCTCGGGAGTTGGCCGCAGCTTTTTTACGGCGACGGCGCTTTTTGGGAACCTCGTCCGGCATGAGCATTTCAGCACGACGCTCATCCGTTGCATCCTGAAACTCATCCCACCACAGTCCCAACTCACTGTCCGCTTCCCCGCTTTCGCAACGCAGCAGCAGAAAGTCATATGCCGCGCGGAAACGCGGCACCGCCAGAAGGCGCAATGGTCGCTGTCCGCCGCGCTGTTCAAATCGCGGTTGCAGCAACCACATCTCTTTCATGATCGCATCATGGCGGTGCGGAATAGCCAGTTGCTCGCGTTGCCGCGCAAGCACCGCATCCATCGCCAGATGCAGTGCCGCTATCGGTTTTTCTCCCTCATCCTGCCGGGTCTTCCAGTCGGACAACACCTCGTGCCACAACAACGCGGCAAACAGGAAGGCGGGCGAGACCGACTTGTCTTCACGGATGCGCTGATCTGTATTTTCCAGCGCCAGCATGACAAATTTCTCGCCCTGCGGCTGCTCCAGAATTACATCCAGCATAGGCAGCATGCCATGATGCAAATCCATTTCACGCAGCTTTTTGACGCATTCAAGCGCATGTCCGGAAAGCAGCAACTTAAGCATCTCATCGAGCAGGCGCGCCTGTGGAACATTGGCAAGCAAACCTTTCATGGACGCTATGGGGGCTGCCGTGGCTTCATCCAGCTTCATGCCCAACTTGGCGGATAGCCGTACCGCGCGCAGCATGCGCACCGGGTCTTCGCGGTAACGTACCGCAGGATCCCCTATCATGCGCAGTGTATTGGCGCGAATATCGGCATAACCATTGTGGTAATCGTAAATCTCCCGGGTGGCGGGGTCGTAGAATAATGCGTTGGCGGTAAAGTCGCGCCGTGCCGCATCCTGTTCCTGATCGCCAAACTCGTTGTCGCGCAACAGGCGTCCATGTTCGTCCGTTTGTGCATCTTCTGCATCTATCATGCGCCGAAAAGTGGACGTTTCCACCGTTTCTTCGCCGAACATCACATGCACCAAACGAAAACGTCGCCCGATAATGCGCGAACGGCGGAATACCCGGCGCACTTCTTCCGGGGTGGCATTGGTCGCGATATCAAAATCTTTGGGGTGGCGTTCAAGCAATAAATCCCGTACCGCCCCCCCCACCACAAATGCCTTGAATCCGGCTGCCTGCAAGCCTTCGGTCACCTTGCGGGCAGCCGGGCTGATGCCTTCCTGACCGACACCATGTTCTTCAAAAGGAATGATGTGGCATTTGCCCACCATCTTGGAGCGCGCAGATTTTCCGAACACCCGTTTAAACAATTTTCTTATCATTACGTTCCAGGCAGTATGTATGGGGAGACAAGCAGCAGCCCCATAAAGCCGAGATTATACACCGGCTCAACGCAAACTCATGATGGGCCATCCGGACTGTACGGCATGTGCTCGCAGCGTATCATCGGGATCAACAGCCACCGGATGTTTCACCTTCGCCAGAAGCGGCAGATCATTCAAAGAATCGCTGTAAAACCAACTGTCCGCGAAACTGGCCCAACTCCAGCCGTGTTGTGCCATCCAATCCTGCAGACGCGCGATTTTTCCCTCACGGAAGCTCGGAATACCGGATACACGCCCGGTAAATTCTCCATCCCGTTGTTCAGGCTCGGTTGCAATCAGGTGTTCCACTCCAAACTCCTGTGCTATGGGCGCAGTCACGAAGCTGTTGGTGGCGGTAATAATAACGCAAACATCCCCTGCTTCACGGTGCAACGCAACCAGGTCCCGCGCCGGCTTCATAATCATCGGCAGCACCTTGTTTTGCATGAATTCCCTATGCCACTCATCCAGCACCTTGCGTGAGTGGCGGGAAAGTGGGGCCAGCTGAAAATCGAGAAACTCTATAATATTCAACGTACCCATTTTGTACTGCTCGAAGAATAACAAGTTCTTTGGCTCATATAGCTCGCGCTCTATCACACCTTTTTCCATGAGAAATTGCGCCCACTCAAAATCGCTGTCGCCGTTTAATAATGTTTTGTCCAGATCAAATAAAACCAGATTCAATTTTTAACCCTCATCATATTGTTAGCACTCAAGATATCGCATTATCAACAAACGATAGGTTATAATGCAAGCCATAAGGGAGAAGGCTCAATTTCAAACGCCATCCAAGTGAACGATACGAGATTCGCTGATTGCAGACGAAATTTTGCCGTACGTTTCAAACCACGAGAGACACCATGTATCTGTTCGGGGTAAATTCGCGTCATGACCACTCGATTTTTTGTTGCCGGAAACCATAGTTGAGATCGTAATTTTGGGAAGCGATACAACCACCCGTAACATTTTGTATCTTCAAAGGATACAACCCAATAGTTTGTTGGCAAACGCATATATTTATGACGACGCTCTTGCAGAATTTTTCGGCAGTACATTTTGCGGGTGATGCCGTATCGCGAAGCAAGGTGAATTTGCATTTGGCGTTCGAATGCCATCATCGGTCGGAACATTGTTTGAGGAATAAACGTGGGAGTTGAAGAAACCCTATATCCGAAAATATCCGGAGCACTAAGAAAAACCGGTGGGAAATTTCCGGATTTTTTGGCCAACAATTTCGCCCGCGTTCTGCAGCGTATCGAATTTTTGTGGGGCGAGAAAGAAGCCATCGATAACTTCGATGCGCTTTTCCTCGGCGACACGTCTGACGAAAACAAAAATCTTTCCCACCGCGCCGACCACTCAAACCTTTCGCATGTTTCCAACCGCTCCGTTCGCCGAGGTTTCCCGATCGAAGCGGTAAAAGAAATCGTTCTGCTCAAACAGGTGCATCAACTCCTGTTTCCTGAAGCACATATCAACCAGTTCGATCCTTTCAGCGGTTCGGAAATAGTTCCAATCGATCTATCCACTTCATCGCAAGGCTCGGCTCAAGATATCCTGACACGCGCACCAGGTCTACTCCCCCCTTCGGACGACGCGGATCAAGGGGCATCACACCGCAACCTCTGGCCAATAATACACACCGAGGCTGAGTTTAATGAAAAAGCCCGCACAAAGGACAGCGGGGAAAACATCTATCCGCTGCAAGGCAAGGCTATCGGTGAAATCCTTACCCATTATGGCCTGATCGACGAAAATACCCTGCGTGTTGCGCGCAATATGCAAAAACGGCCGGCACACAAAAATGAACCCCTCGGTGAAATTCTTGTCGATGTCGGAACGATCCAGCAGGAAGATTTGACCCGTGCCTTACTGATTCAGGCTGGCATAATGATGGTGGATATATTATCTCTCGACATCCCCGCTGAAATCTTCAAGACTGTCCCGCTCGCAAAAATTCGTGAAAAATTATCCGTCCCCATAGGCATTTTCCGGGACACGATATATATCGCCATTGCAGATCCATTTTCTTTTCCGGATCAATCGTTCTTTGCGATGCTGACCGGCCTGAAGGTATGCCCTGTCTATGCGCCGATGCATGAAATAGTTAACCGCATCAATGTTCACGGCATAAGCAGAAAAGCATCGAGTGCAACCAAGGAAGAATTCCGCAACCTGACCAAGAGTGATATCAATATCCCCATGAGCCAGACCGTGGAAGAGGATATTGTCACTACCGGTCTGTCGGAAAATGACTCCATCATTGTCAATCTGGTTAACCAGATTATCCTCAATGCGGTACAGGAAGAAGCGTCGGATATTCATATCGAGTTATTCAATGACGGCAATGATGCCCGCATACGCTTTCGCCGCGACGGGATTATGGAACACTTCTCCGACTATCCCCGTACCTACCACAAAGCGGTTGTTTCCCGGATTAAAATTATTTCCGGTCTGGATATTTCCGAAAAACGCAGACCCCAGGATGGCAAGATTTCTTTCGCCTTTCCCGACGGGGGGCGGGTTGATTTGCGGGTCGCGACCATTCCGGCCATGCTTGGGGTAGAGTTTGTCACAATCCGTATTCTGGCTTCCGGCGAACCCGTTCCTCTCGGCAATCTTGGCATGATCAAACGCGATGTGGAGGTTTTCAGCGATGTATTCCAGCGTCCGTACGGACTGATTCTGGTTTGCGGTCCGACAGGCAGCGGCAAAACCACCACACTGCATTCTGTCCTGAAGGAGCTCAACACCGAAGACCGCAAGATCTGGACAGCAGAAGACCCCGTTGAAATCGTCCAGTCGCATCTTTGCCAGGTTCAGGTTAACAGCAAAATCGGCATGACGTTTGCCACTGTCCTGCGCTCATTTTTGCGTGCCGATCCGGATGTAATCATGATCGGAGAAATGCGCGACCAGGAAACGGCAAAAATTGCCCTGGAAGCCTCGATGACCGGACATCTGGTGTTGTCCACTCTCCACACCAACTCAGCCTCGGAAACCGTGGCCCGGCTCTTGGATCTGGACATAGATACCTACAATCTTGCCGATGCGCTGCTGGCAATACTCGCCCAGCGGCTTGCCCGCAAACTCTGCACTTCCTGTGCAGTACGCAAGGAAGCCTCCGCCAGCGATGTCGAAGATCTTGCCACCGAATATTTTCGGTCTGCCAACGCCAGACTTCCCACTATGGAAGAACGCAATCAAATTATTCAGGAATGGCGGGAAAAATTTAATATCGAGGGTAGTTTCTATTTCATGCACGCGGTAGGATGCGACAAATGCCAGAGCGGATACAAGGGACGCATCGGTTTGTATGAGTTAATGCATGTCACGCCCAATCTTCGTCATTTAATCCGCAGTCACTCCGCGGCATCCGAGTATCTGGCCGCGGGTGTGAATGAAGGTATGCGTACGTTAAAGCAGGATGGCATTGAAAAAGTGATTCGGGGAATAACCGATATGATTCAGGTTCACGGTGCTTGCATATAACTAATATAATCCGCGCGCCCATGAATATCCGCAAATCACATTTCTCACTGCAAATTTTTTCGATCGCCTGCATAGTTTGCATTCTTTCGTTTCCGGCGATTGTTAATGCTGTCAGCATTGGGGACGTCGTACTGCAAAGCAAACTGGGAGAGCCACTGTTTGCCGAAGTTGATTTGATCATAGCAACCGGCGAACATATTGACGATACCTGCCTGTCATTGATCTCCCCCGACCCCAAAGATGCGGATACCAGCGGCTATGTTACCAAAGCGAACCTGTCCATTAAGACTGAAGGCCGGAGACACTATGTCACCATCAGCTCAAACAGACAATTTAACGATGCATTTGCCCGGTTGCGCCTGCAGATAAAATGTGCCGATTCGGGCACCAGCATCAAAACCCTGACGATTTTGCCTGAACTTGAAATTGCGTCCCAGCAGGAGCCGGTAACCGCTCCCGTCGTTTCAGCTAATGAAGACCATGTTTCTGCCCCCCTCCCGCCTGAAACAACCGATGTTGCCGCGGCATCAAGACCCGCGGACATTTCACCCGTTGCTTCCCCTTCCGTTTCCGGCAAAAATTTTCCTTCCGTTATAAAACGGCATCGTCCAGCAGCCGGAAAAATACGCAGGCAGCATGGTCAAGTTGCAACTTTTAGACTCAAGCTGTCGGGCGATCCGATCGACGAGTCGCGCATAGGAAAAATAACTCCCGAAGAGCGCGCGGTATTATTGGCCAGGCAAAAACTGCTGGACGCTGACGATCAAATGGCCAGTTTCCTGTCCATGCAGAATCAGGTCAAACAACTGCAAAACGAATTGGGCGAAATCAAGCTGCAAATGACTCAACTTGGCATGTCGCCTGCCTCATCCTCTGTCCAGCCTTCGGCAGCCTCCTTGACCGAATCAGGGAAAGTAAACGCCCCGGCAGCCATACAAAAATCAACTTCCTTCTGGAATTTGTCCGCGCTAAAACTGGTCAATCCCGACCTGCAAAATAAATTATTGTTTGCCCTCGGTCTATTACTATCCATATTTGCGCTATGGCTCGGACTTCGTTTTTACAACAAAACAAAATCCTATCCTGCATTTGAAACAACTCAGGACTCAGAGTTTGACCTAAGCCAGCCTGCGCTGAATGCGGCAACTGACCCCGCCGCATTCAATCCCGCGCCCCCTGCGGCCGTCAAACCCTCTGCCCCGTTGGTCGCCAAGGTTAAGAGCGATCCTGTTTCAACAGTTGCAGAGACAAACAAACCTGTTGCTTCCAAATCCGAACCCGCACCTCTCTCTTCCTCCACGAAACCAGCCGAGGATGAAGTGACAGAAGAAGACTCGATGATGGAAGAAGCCGGGCTGTATGCCACACATGGCCGTCCGGCAAAAGCCATCGAAATTTTACAAGAAATTATTCAACGCCAGCCGTCAAACCCCGATCCGTGGCCATTGTTATTTTCCATTTATTCTTCTCTGGGCAAAGCTGCTGAATTTGAGAATACCGCGCAAGAATTTTTGAAGCACCATAAAGACAGCACCGCATGGAGCGGTATTCGTGCCTTGGGACGCACCTTTGACCAGAACAATCCTCTGTACGCGGACAACAACAGCCCCATCTCCGACACCCCTTTCCTGCCCGACAGTGCAACATCGCGACGTCCGGTTGGCGATGTGCTATTGGAAATGGGTGCGCTATCCAATCAGGACTTGCAGAACTGTCTGGACAACTACGATCCCAAACGGCATGGGCGTTTCGGGGGATATCTGGTGGCACGCAAGGCAATCACCCTTGCTCAACTTGATCATGCCTTATTGAAGCAGCAGGGAATAGATGATGAGGAAAAAACAGACTCACTGCCCTCCCTGCAGGATATGGAAAAATTTCTGGCAGATTTTGACCCAAAGCGGGATAACAGCATCGGAGAATTCCTGTCTGCACGTAATATTGCCACCCCCGAACAACTCAGCCAATTGCTGCAGCAAAATTCCAATTTCACGGAGGAATCGGGTGAAGAAACTGCATACGACCCGTCTGCCCCAATTGACTTTGTGCTTGAAACAACCTCAAAGGTTGCGGCTCCGGAACCCGAGCCTGAATCGAGTTGGGAAATAGACAAGCCGTTGGACTTCGAAGTTGAGTCAGCCAGCGTGCCATTTCCGGAAATCAATCTGGAAATGGGCACCCCTTCCCCCCCGAGAAAGAAACCGGATTTCGGTTAGCCAGAGCCGCTTAAAGATCAGCCCGCAAACCTCTTTTTATCCACGAAGCGGGCTAAACAGGGATGGGCGTATTTTGCCCAACTCGCAAGACTACGAAAGCCACAAAACAAACCAAAGTGTTAAGTTTTTAAGATTTATTGGCCTGCGTTTCCACCTTGCATGACCTCTTTCAACAGCGGAACGGAAGCTCCCCGCTTCAAACGCAGGCAATGTGCGTCCAATGCATCCAGCACCGCCAGTAACGCCGGCAAATCGCGGCGTCCGTGGCGTAACAGATAGTTCGTCACGTCATGGGACAGGACAAAGCCCTTTGCATCGGCATGCTTCAATAATGCCAGTGCCTTTTCTTCATCACTCAAACCCTGTACCTGATATACCAACCCCCAACCCAGTCGAGTGCGCACGTCATCCCTCAAATGAAGCTGTGCCGGAGGTGCGGCGCCGCTCAGCAGCAGAATGCTTCCGTTTTCGCGCATTCGATTGTAGAGTTCAAACAATGCAAACTGCCCGGCATCTCCCAGCGATTCCACATCGTCCACGGCAACCATTTGATCCGCATCAGGCACTGCACCCCGTACATAAGTTGACCGGCCGCCCAATATGCGGAAATGCTGGGCTACCGCTTGCAGTAAATGGCTTTTGCCGCAGCCGGAATCGCCCCACAAATAGAAAATACGTTCCGCTTTGGAGTCAGACAGGGCATGGCGCAAAGCCGACAGCAGTTCGACATTCCGGCCTGCAACAAAATTATCCAACGTGGGTAACCACTGCGGTGCAATATCAAGCAGAAGCTGTGTCATTTTCCGGGGGCACAACACGCGGTTTGCGGTCATCACTCACCGCAACGTAAGTCAGGGTTGCTTCGGTCACCTTGAAGCAGGTTGGCTTGACCGGATCGCGCTGCACGTAAACCTCTACGCTTACGGTGATAGAGGTGCGTCCTACCCTGTCAATTTTGGTGTAGAAACTCACCAGATCTCCCACGAACACCGGCTGCCTGAATACAAAAGAATTTACCGCAACCGTCGCCACGCGCCCCTGCGCACGATGCAACGCCGGGATGCTACCGGCGATATCCACCTGCCCCATTAGCCAGCCCCCGAATATATCCCCGACAAAATTGGCGTCGGAAGGCATGGCAACCACGCGCAGGGTTGGTTCTCGTTGCGGTAATTTGACCGGTTCTACCATTTCAATGTCTTTCATAAAGATGAGCTATTTCGTTTTCATATCGAGCCACAACCCGAGATCGTTTAAGCTTCAGAGTCGGCGTCTGCAAACCATTTTCGACACTCCATGGTTCAGTCATCAGCATGACACGACGCACTTTAGCGTAACCCGGGAATTCTTTAATCTGATCCGCAATGCGTTGCAATACCTGTTGCTCGACCCGGGCGTCATGCAGGGATTCCGGCATATCGGCACGCACCCCGACCTGTTGCGCCAATATCTGCCATTGCTCCTTATTGACCACTGCCAGTGCAATCAGGGTAGGCCTTGCCTCGCCCAGTACCATCACCTGATCAAACAGGCGGTCACGTAAAATGGCAGCCTCCATATCTGCATGAGGAATTTTTTCGCCGTTGGACATGACAATTATTTCCTTCAATCGCCCGGTAATAGTTATATGGCCGTTAGCATTGATGCTTGCCGTGTCGCCGGTATTCAACCAACCGTCGCGGTCTATAATCGCCGCAGTCGCTTCAGGATTGTTCCAGTACCCCATCATGTTGCATGGCCCCCTAACCAGCAATGCATTCTGTGCGCCGATCCGGACTTCTATATCCTTCAGAGGGGGGCCTACAGTTGAGGGAAGATTATGCTCGACATGATTAACACTCACCACCGGGCTGGTTTCGGTCATGCCATAGCCTTGCACCAAGGGCAGACCCAACGCAATAAACAAACGCGACACTTTGGGGGGCAACGCTGCGCCGCCGCTTATGGATAGTCTGAGATGCCCTCCCAGCCGGGCCATCACCTTGCCCGCCACCAGGGATTTAAGCAAAGGCCACAGCAACAATTTTGGCGTCCACGCTCCCCTCCCCTGCTGATATTCAAAACGATCCCAACCGGTATCCACTGTCAAAGTGAAAAGTTTGTGCTGCAACGGCGAAACCTCCTCCAGCTTGTCATGGATCGTGTTATAGATACGCTCATAAATGCGCGGCACCGCCACCAGAATGGTGGGACGAATAATTTTTAGATCCTCTGCCAACAAGGGAATCGATCGTGCATACGCGACTGTCGATCCCGCCATCATATTCATGTAATACCCCGCTGTGCGCTCAAAAGCATGGGACAGCGGCAAGAAAGACAACATGCTGTCGCCCGGAGTAACCGGAAAAGTCATTAAGCCGCCATAAGCGTTGTGAAGGATGTTGTGGTGCGACAACATTACCCCCTTGGGTTTGCCGGTAGTGCCGGAGGTGTACATAATCGTGGCAAGCTCTTCGCGATTGCGCCCACGCTCCGGTTGAAGCTCCGCCTTGGGGGGCAAACATTGATCAGAGGACTGCAGGCGCGGCTCGTAATCATTTTCGATTTGATCAAGGCTGAAAAATCGCTGCACACAATCCAGTTGGGCTATGACCGAGGATATATCCCGCCACTGCTCGGAGGACTCAAACAACACTACTTTCACCTGGGCATCATTGACGATGTAGGCCATGTTGTCCGGCCTGTCGACCACATAAAAAGGCACCACCACAAATCCAAGTGACATCGCTGCCTGCTCAAACATCACCCATTGGGGGCAATTTCGCAACATCACCGCCACCCTGTCACCGACTGCCAGATTCTCCCGCAGCAAAGCTGTCTGCCAGCGAGCGACCTGCTCCTGCATTTGCCTCCAGGTCAAACTCAACCACACTTCTTGATGCGTATCAAAATATCGGTAGGCTATGGCATCGGGGGTACGTTTGACCCGTTCCAGAAACAAGCCATGCAAGGTGACGGCTTGTTCCGGTTTAATGTAGTGATCTGTATTGGACGACATACCCAGCTCCGTCATTAATCGAGAAAAAGGTCATCAAACAACGGCACGCCTGTCGTCACCGCATATTGCGTAAAATCATCCACTCCTGCGGAACGCAGTATATCTTCATCAATAAAAAAGTTACCGGTACATTCACGACTGTTGCGCGTCAGAATATGATATGCCGCATCCGCAACAATGGAAGGATAACGCGAGGCGCGCAAAATGGACTGCGGGAAATTGAATTCTATGGCGGCAGTGGCGATGATAGTACGCGGCCATAAACAATTCACCGCGATTCCGTCGGCGGCAAATTCCCGCGCCATGCCCAAAGCACACAAACTCATGCCGTATTTTGAAATACTGTAGGCCACATGCGGGGCGAACCATTTTGCATCCAGATTAAGCGGGGGGGACAGTGTCAGGATATGCGGGTTTCCGGATTGTTTCAAATACGGAATGCAGGCCTGAGAGGCAAGAAAGGTAGCGCGCATGTTCACTTGCCACATTAAATCGAGGCGCTTCGCAGGGGTGTCCAGCGTACTGCTCAGACCGATTGCGCTCGCATTATTAACCAGCACATCAATTCCCCCGTAATGCTGCACGGCCTCATGTACTGCGCCTTGCAAAGCGGTTTCGTCGCGCACATCCAGCCGGATAGCCAAAGCATGACCTCCTGCCGCCTCTACTTCTGCAGCCACGCTGTGGATTGTGCCGCTCAGTTTGGCATGGGCCTCCTCTGTTTTGCCGGTAATAACCACGTTCGCTCCATCGCGTCCGCACTTCAACGCAATTTCGCGCCCGATGCCCCGACTCGAGCCGGTGATAAAAATTGTTTTCCCGTGCAAGTTATTCATCGTGCAAGTCTAATCTTGTTATTGAATTCATCCTAGCCCCTTCAACACGGTTTCCCCAACGTAAGCGTACCATCAGTTAAGCGAATACCAAAACTGCATAGAAAATTTTCCTCCTTCTGTTTATAGCAGATCAAATTTCCTGCCACCCGAGCGGTCACCCCATCCATCCCGCAGGCATTGGCATATTCGGGAGTTTTCATTTCGCTGTAAATTTTTTTTGCATTTTCGCCATGCAGACTCAGGTAGGCTACAGGATCGCCATCCGGCAAGGGATCGGTCAGCGGCTCTTTGGAAATCACCAAATCCCCTTCCAGAATGCTCGAAGGGACACCATATACCGCGCTGGGGAGACCGGCGCATACAAAAAAAACAATTTTAAAAATCAAAAATTTGCATTTCATTATCTGCTTCCCCCACTAATCGTGACTAAATATGTTTTGCGTCAGTATCCAATTTATCCACAAACTTCTGCAACTCTTTGGGTAACGGAGCAGTAAAGCTCAGCGCATCGCCGCTAAGCGGATGGGTCAGGGAAATCGAACGGGCATGCAGGAACATGCGTTTCAACCCCTGCTTCATTAACTCCCTGTTACGCGCAAAATCTCCATATTTGTCGTCTCCGGCAATGGGGAACCCCAGATGGGAAAGATGCACCCGAATCTGGTGAGTGCGCCCGGTTTTGAGTTGAGCCTCAAGCAAGGTGTAGTTTGACCATGTTTGTTGCAGGGTAAAGATGGTATGTGACTCCTTGCCGTCTTCCCGCACCATCACGCGTTTCTCGCCGTTTTGAGTCTCGAATTTGTGCAGCGGCAACTTGACGTGCTGTTTGGCATTTTTCCACTGCCCCAGCACTAAAGTCAGGTAACGCTTGTCGGTATTTCCGTTGCGCATCTGTTCGTGCAGATTGGTCAGGGCCGAGCGCTTCTTGGCCAGCAGCAGCACGCCCGAAGTTTCGCGGTCAAGACGATGCACAAGTTCGATAAATTTGGCCTGGGGACGCGCACTGCGCAATTGTTCGATCACGCCAAAGCTAACTCCGCTTCCTCCATGAACTGCCACGCCGGATGGCTTATCTACCGCCAGAAGTGCATCATCTTCGTACAAAATCGGGAATTCGAGCGCAGGTATATAGTCTTTTTCAACCGCTTCGGCCACCCGCACCGGCGGGATACGCACTATATCACCGAGTTGCAGACGATAAGTCTGGTCCACCCGACCTTTGTTAACGCGCACCTCACCGCTGCGCAGGATGCGATAGATGTGACTTTTGGGCACCCCTTTTAAGTGCTTGCACAGAAAATTATCGATGCGCTGATCGCAACTGCCTTCGTCAATTTCTGCCCATGTAACAGATTCTTTGCGTAAATCATTCATTTTGCTTATACTTCGTGCACGCGTGTTGGTTAAGCGGGAAACGGGACGTAAATTCCCCGTCAGTGTGGAGCAGGCAACGATGCCGCCGCCCCGTCCCCAGCCGCAATCCGGTTAATATCACTCACCGGAAGAAGCAGTGATGGTAATTGATTTGCGCGCTCTAGGCACCCGAGATTTTGGGCACCTGTGGATTATACCGTGCCGCCCTTATGACAAAATTGGCGACACCTGTTACACACGACAAGCTGAAACTGATAACGAGAACAATATATAGAACGACCGTCGGCGTCCCCATCTCAAAAGAGATTGCACGACCCTTATTCGCCTTCTCGCGCACGGTTAGCCACGTGTAGCACTGTCTTGCCCGTGCCGGAGCGCGGGAGAAAAATATGAAACGCATGTTATTCAATGCGACACAGCCGGAAGAACTCCGTGTCGCCATTGTCGACGGTCAGAAACTCATCGACCTCGACATTGAATCAGCCGGTAAAGAGCAACGCAAGAGCAATATTTATAAGGCCGTTATTACCCGCATCGAACCCAGCCTCGAAGCTGCCTTCGTCGAATACGGCGGCACGCGTCACGGCTTCCTGCCGTTCAAGGAAGTTTCCCCGCAATTTTACCTTAACGGCACCGGCGGTCGCCCCAGCATCAAGGAAGCGCTGCGCGAAGGCCAGGAACTGCTCGTGCAAGTGGAAAAAGACGAACGCGGCAACAAGGGCGCGGCGCTGACCACCTACATCAGTTTGGCCGGACGTTACATCGTGCTGATGCCGAACAACCCCAACGGCGGCGGGGTATCACGCCGCATCGAGGGCGAAGATCGCAATGAGTTACGCGACGTGCTGGCACAATTGCAAGTCCCCCAAGGCGCCAGCATCATCGCACGCACCGCAGGTATCGGTCGCAATCTGGAAGAGCTGCAATGGGATCTCAATTATCTCACCCAGTTGTGGGATGCGATTGAAAATGCGGCGAAATCCGAAAAAGCCCCGTCACTGATTTATCTGGAAAGCAGCCTGGTGGTACGCGCTATCCGCGATTACTTCCATCCTGAAATCGGCGAAATTCTGATCGATACCGACGATATTTTCCAGCAGGCACAAGCTTTTATGAGCACCGTGATGCCGGGCAATGTGGATCGCATCAAGCGCTACCGTGATGATGTACCGCTGTTTTCACGCTTTCAGATCGAGCACCAGATCGAATCTGCGCACGCGCGTCAGGTCAACCTGCCCTCCGGCGGCGCCATTGTGATCGACCATACCGAAGCGCTTACCGCCATCGACATCAACTCGGCTCGTGCCACACGCGGCAGCGATATCGAAACCACTGCGCTCAACACCAACCTGGAAGCCGCCGACGAAATCGCCCGGCAGATGCGCCTGCGCGATTTGGGCGGTTTGATCGTAATCGACTTCATTGACATGGAAAGCAGCCGCAACCAGCGTGAAGTGGAAAATCGATTGCGTGATGCGTTGCATTACGACCGGGCCCGCGTGCAGACCGGCAAGATTTCACGTTTTGGCCTGTTGGAACTTTCACGCCAGCGTCTGGCTCCCAGCCTGGAAGAAACCAGCTACACCCCCTGCCCGCGTTGTAATGGCATCGGGCACATTCGCGGCACGGAATCTTCGGCCTTGAATATTCTGCGTATTGTTCAGGAAGAGGCAATGAAGGAACACAGCGCCGCCATTCACGTACAAGTACCGGTGGATGTCGCCACCTTCCTTCTCAACGAAAAGCGTGCCGATATCCATCGCATCGAATCGCGGTTAAAAGTCAGTATCACGCTGATTCCAAACCAGCACATGGAAACGCCTCATTACAGCGTGGCCCGCTTGCGTCAGGATGACATGACCAGTGAAAACCAGCAGGCCAGCTACAAACTGGTGGAACGGCCGGAGGAAGCCAAGGACTCCACGGCGGCACAAGAAAACAAAGCTCAACGTCCCCAGGCCGCAGTACAGGGGATCACCCCCGCGCAACCCGCACCGGTTCGGGCCGTTGTGGAACCACCGCAAAAACCCTCGTTTTTCGGGAAACTATTCGGATGGCTTAAATCCGCCGACGCCCCCCCTCCCGCAGAAAAAACCGAGACGACCAAACCTCGTCATAACAATCCCCCACGCCGGGATCGCGAAAGCAACCGTCCGGAAGGAAATCGTCAGGAAGGTGGCAGGCAGGATGGCAACCGCCAGCGCAACAAACCCCGCCGCGAGCGTGAGGATGCACCCCGTGCTGAAAAACCGCCACGCAACGATGCCGCGCCGAAAGTACAGGAGCAGCGTCCGGATCGTCCGCCGAAACCTCCGCGTGTAGCAGTCGAAAAACCGGCACTGGAAAACGCCCCACCCGTCGACGCGCCGGTTTCAGCCTCAACGGATGAGAATGGCAATCGTGCCGGACGCAAACGCGGACGGCGCGGCGGACAGCGTGAACGCGAGCGTCGCGAACAACAAACAACCGAGCTAAGCACGGCAGTGCAAAGCACGCAGGAGCAAGCCACAAACCCGTCAGCTGTTGACGCGGCACCGCGCAACATAGTTGTGGAGCGGCCTTCCAGCCCGGTTACTGAGCAGCAATCTGTTCCGGAAACTGTTTTCTCCGCACCAAAAGTTGAACCGGCTCCCCAATCCGTGGCCGAAGTTACCGTACCTGCGCATACTTCCGAGCCTGTACCTGCACCGGTTGTGCGTGCTGAACCGGTCCCCGCACCGGCTGCAGTTCCAGTGCACACGCAGGTTCAAATCAGTTTTCCAACAGAAGACAGCGGACTTGTACAGATTGAAACCGCACCTTCCAAACTTGCAGCCGTAGCACCTGCAAGCGAGGTTGTCCAACAACCCCCGACTCGCCGTCGCCCGCGTCCACGGGAGGTTTACAACATGGAAAGCAGCGAACCATTGGTACAGATTGAAACACAAAATACAGTAAACTGATTTCAGGGAACTGCTAACTTGTGTCTGCTCACAGCAGACAAAAAGGCCTCACGGATTCGTGGGGCCTTTTTCGTTGAACCTTGAAATTTGTTTGCAACAGATAACAATAGAAAAACGACAGGTTGTAACAAAAATTGATTCACCAGCTTGATTAGTCAAGCAAGCGTAATAATCCCTTGATTTCTCGGTGTCCTCTGTGCTCTCTGCGGCTGGATGCTCTGCTGTAGATTCAAACCATGCGGATCCGGTCAATATACCGAGGGGTGCATGTCATCAAGACTCTAGCACACGCAATTCCGCATCGGTATAACGCAATCGGCTGGAGAGTACACTGGCAAGCCCTTCCATAAGCCCGAGTGCAAGCTTTTTGTGTTCTTCCGAAAACTCGTCGAACACTTTGCGCGAAAGTACGTAAAGCTCAGCCTCGGTATCGGCCACCGCATCGGCGGATCGTGAACCTCTGTCGAGAAATGCCATTTCGCCAAAAATGGCACCGCGACCGAAAGTCCCGAGATGATGGCTTTGCTTTTCGGAAACCGGGAGAACGATGCGCACCGCCCCTTTTCGGATCAGGAAAAGTTCGTCGCTGGAATCTCCATTCCTGAAGATAATTGCTCCAGCCTTATAGGAACGCTTTTCCATGCAATGTTCAAGTGCTTCAAGTGTTTCAGCCTTGCGCCCCTTGAAAAGTTCGAAGTCTCCGAGATCAAGCGCCGCTCTCTCGCCCGTTTCGCAAATTGCATCCCCCAGAATGTGATCCTCAACCCATTCGAGTGCATCGTCAAGCTCACCAAAGATTCGCACAGGGCTTTCAGGGCGTACCAAACCCAACTGGTCAAAATACTGTTCCATATCCCGCCCCGAAGGAAGCTTCTGCGGTAATTGGCTGAACAAAAGAAATCCGTGGCGCTCGGCAAGCATGTCTTTCATTTGATCCAGCATGTGGACTGCTGTCACATCAATGGATTGCACGCGGCGCATATCAAGAATGACGTAGTCTCTGGTTTTCAGTTCCGGCTCCAGCGCGGTATATAACTGATTTGCAGTACCGAAGAATAAACTGCCCTGGAGTTCGAAAACCACCCCGCTTTTTCCGCGCTCAACCAGAATTTCCATTTCCTCGTGGGTCCGTACCCGTTTAGAAAAGGTTTCGTGACAACTCACTTTGCGGCGAATGACCTTCCCCCCGATCTGTTCGCGGATAAACAGCAACACTGCCAGAACGATGCCAACTCCGGACGCCGCAATCAGGCTCACGCTAAGTGCCGTGACGATGACGGCTGCAATGACCGCGAAATCAAGCATGGTGGAACGCTGTTTTAGAAACTGGAAGCTGTGATGGTCGATCATGCGCACACCGACCACAATCAGGATCGCGGCAAGCGCGGCGACCGGAACCCAGGAAATCAGCGCCCCCAATACCAGAAAGGCGATCAACGCCAGCACGCCTTCAATGATGCCCGACACCCTGCTCACCGCACCGCTGGACATGTTAACCAGCGTCGCCCCCATCTGGCCTGCTCCGGGGATGCCCCCGATGACGGCAGAAGTCGCGTTGGCAATCCCCTGGGCGATCAACTCGCGATTTGAGTTGTGGCGTGAATGCGTCAATGCATCCAGCACCATGCAAGTTTTAAGCGTGTCGATAGAAAGAAGAACCGCCAGCGTCAGCGCGGGGAATGCGATGTACTTGATCTGCTCAAGTCCGATATCTCCCAAGGCATGCCAGCGACCTGCCATGGCGTCGGTGAAACCGCCACCGTTGCCGAGCGGGCCAACCACAAACGGATTGCCTGTCAGCGTAAGCAATGCCGAATCTTCCAGCCCGAGGCCGAAATAAGCGAGGATGCCTGCCAATAACGCGAGGATGGCGGCCGGGACCAGGCGTGTGAACTTCGGTGCGACCAGCATCATCCCTATGGTTACCAGCCCCACTGTCATGCTCTGCCATTTCCAGATTCCCGGTGTGGAAAGCGATTCCCACAAATGCACCCCTTTAGTCGCACCGAGAAATATGGGAACCTGACTGGCAATAATAGTGAGTCCGACACCGGACAGATAACCGCTCACTACCGGGTACGGCATGTATTTGATCAGCTGCCCCAGGCGTATTGTGCCGAAAATTATTTGCAGCGTGCCCGCCAGAAATCCCAGCAGGGACAACATGAGCAAAGCGGTTCCGACGTTACCGGTCTCTTGCATAAACTCGATTGCAAAAGCCGAGAGCACAGCCGCTGCGGGAGCACAAGGAGCAGTAATAAGACGGTTGGTCCCCCCCAAAGCCGGCGCAATAAGCCCCAAGGCAGTGACGCCCAGAATTCCAGCGAGCGCCCCCTGAGCCGCACTGGCAGCCCCCAAAGGCGAATAAATTGTAACGCCGAATGCAATGGCGGAGGGGAGCGCAACGAGCATCGCTGCAAAACCGCCCCAAAAATCTCCCGCATCAGGCTTAATCAGTTTCATGGTTCACAATTCCCGGATACCGATATCAATCCTAAACCCTTATGCGGGCCGGCACAACACCACATTTTGGCAACCATGGTTCTATTTGCAAATGTGCGGTAGCGTACAGTATTAAACCAACCATAAGCCCATAGTTCACTCCTCTTCCCCTCCAGGTGCAACACCTGGCTTTTATCGGAGCATGCAAGTGCTCCGTTTTTTTCGTGCTCCGGAAATCACTCGCGCCAATACCCGCCTCCGGCTTGTACCTGCCGACAGTAGTGCAAGCCTTATTCTATCGGACAGGTGCTTCATAAAACGCCTGAAAAAGGCTAGAATCGCATCTTTGCACAATATCTTGAGGAAAACTAAATCATGTCCATGTCCGACCGCGACGGCTTTATCTGGTATGACGGCAAGCTCGTGCCCTGGCGCGATGCTACCACGCATGTTCTGACCCATACTCTGCACTACGGCATGGGGGTGTTCGAGGGCGTCCGGGCGTACAAAACCGACACGGGAACGGCAATTTTTCGCCTGAAGGAACACACGGACCGCCTGTTCAATTCGGCTTACATTTTCCAGATGAAAATGCCCTATGAGCGCGAAACCCTGATGGAGGCACAACGCGAAGTGGTGCGCAGCAATAAGCTTGAATCCTGCTATATCCGCCCCATCGTGTTTTACGGCTCGGAAGCCATGGGTATCGCCGCCACCACGCTCAGTGTTCATGTCGCCGTAGCGGCTTGGCCGTGGGGTGCGTATCTGGGCGAAGAAGGGATGGCGAAAGGTATCCGCGTAAAAACATCAAGCTTCACCCGTCATCATGTAAATATCAATATGTGCCGTTCCAAATCGGTCGGAACCTATACCAATTCGATATTGGCGCACCAGGAAGTCGCCCATGACGGCTATGATGAAGCGCTGTTACTGGACGTGGACGGTTATGTGGCCGAAGGTGCCGGCGAGAATATTTTTATCGTAAAAAAAGGCAAGCTGTACACGCCCGATCTGACCTCCTGCCTGGAAGGCATCACGCGCGATTCCATCGTCACCTTGGCAAAAGACCTGGGCATTGAGCTAATCGAGAAACGCATCACCCGCGACGAAGTCTACTGCGCGGATGAGGCCTTCTTCACCGGAACGGCGGCGGAAGTAACACCGATACGCGAATTGGATAACCGTACCATCGGCAGCGGCTCACGCGGGCCGATCACACAGCGTTTGCAATCCTTGTTTTTCGATTGTGTCGGTGGCAGAAATTCCAGGCACGCCGATTGGCTGGCGCACGTTTAAGAAACATAGGGGGGGCAGGTTTTATGCCCACCCTATGTTTTTCTATTTTTAAGGAGCCGCATATGCAAACCGAACACGCCAGACAAAGTTACATCGAAGTAACTGCGGCAGATTTGCCGTTGCATTGCCCCACTCCGGGCATGACGCAGTGGAATGCGCACCCCAAAGTTTTCATCCCCGTCGGCAAACTGGGCGAGGCGCGTTGCCCTTATTGCAGCACGCTATATAAGCTGAAGGGTGATTTACCCAAAGGGCATCATTAAAACTCTCCTCGCCCGCTTGCGGGATAACCAGCGACTTGGCTGCGGTTTTTTGCAGCTTAGTCGAATGGCTAGTTGTTTCACCCAGAGGGTGGCACGAAGTACCGGGAGAGGGATTTTCATTGCCCTGCCCTCTCCCGCACACGGGAGAGGGCAGCAAAAGAAAGCTACAAATGCATAAAATCCTCGTCATCGCACCAAGCTGGGTGGGAGACTGCATGCTGATGCAGCCGATGCTGGCGCGGCTTATGCAGCGTCATCCCGGCGCTAAAATCGATTTGCTTGCCCCGCCATGGACCGCCGCTTTGCTGCGCCAAATGCCGGAGGTCAATGAAGTCATTGTCAATCCTTTCCCGCATGGTGCCTTGAAATTGGCCGCTCGTTACCAACTCGGCAATCAATTACGCGCCGTCAATTACAACCAGGCCATTATCCTGCCCAACTCGCTCAAGTCCGCCCTGATTCCATTTTTTGCCGGCATCCCGTTGCGCACGGGATTTATCGGAGAAATGCGTTTTGGTTTGCTTAACGATGCCCGCAGGCTGGATAAGAACGAGTTGCCGCTGATGGTAGAACGCTTCGCGGTACTCGCCGAGGTTGCCTCAGATACGAAACAACGCCCCCTGCCGCAGCCCCGGTTGCGCGTTTCAGTTTCACAACGTGAGGCCGTGCTCGACAAACTGGGATTAACGCTTCAATCTCCCGTTGCAGTATTCTGTCCCGGTGCAGAATACGGCCCGGCGAAGCGCTGGCCGATCCCCTATTTTGCCCAACTGGCGCAACACCTGTGCGACCTCGGCTATGTCGTGTGGCTGGTGGGATCGCCCAAAGACAAGGAAATGGGGGATAAAATTGTCGCGCTCGGCAACCATGCCTGCCATAACTTGTGCGGCGCAACTGATTTGGCAGACGCCATAGCGCTGTTGTCCTGCGCGGATTTGGTCGTCAGCAATGATTCGGGATTGATGCATGTTGCTGCGGCTCTGGATCGTCCCATGCTTGCGCTTTACGGTTCCAGCAGTCCCGGTTTCACACCGCCGCTATCTTCACAAGCTCAAGTTCTCAAACTCGATATGAAGTGCAGTCCCTGCTTCAAACGCGAATGTCCGCTCGGACATTTTGATTGCATGAACAAACTGACGCCCGTGCAAGTTGCAAAGTTCATCCCGACCATCCCTCATACAGAGCCAAAATATGCAAACTCTCCCCAAAGAAATCTTTAAAGCCTATGACATACGCGGCATCGTGGGAAAAAGCCTGACAGCGGAAATTGTCGAGGCCATCGGCCATGCCCTGGGTTCGGAAGCCAGCGCACGCGGGCAACACACCATAGCGATCGGACGCGACGGTCGCCTCTCCGGCCCGGAGTTTATTCAGGCTTTGGCACGCGGCATCCGGAAAAGCGGCATCAATGTAATCGACGTGGGCCGCGTCGCCACGCCCATGGTTTATTTCGCCGCATTTCATCTGAACACAAATTGCGGCGTCATGATAACGGGCAGCCACAATCCGCCGGACTACAACGGCCTTAAAATGGTGCTGGCAGGCGAAACGTTGTCCGGAGACACCATCCAGTCATTGCGCACCCGCGCCGAAACGGGCGATCTGACACACGGGGCCGGCACTTACGAACAGCGCGACATCAGCGCCGCCTATCTGGCAAGCATAGTCTCCCACATCAAACTGGCGCGCCCGATGCACATTACCGTGGATTGCGGCAACGGTGTGGCGGGAGATTATGCGGCCAATCTGTATCGCCAGCTTGGCTGCACCGTCCAGGAAATGTACTGCGAAGTGGATGGCAATTTCCCCAACCATCATCCCGACCCTTCCGACCCGCACAACCTGCTGGATTTGATCGCCGAATTGAAGAACAACGACAGCGAATTGGGACTGGCCTTCGATGGCGACGGCGACCGTCTGGGCGTAGTCACCAAAAACGGCAATATTATTTATCCGGACAGGCAATTAATGTTGTTCGCAGCCGATGTGTTAAGCCGCAACCCCGGCGCGGAAATCATCTTCGACGTTAAGTCCACACGCAACCTTTTTGGCTGGATACGCGAACATGGCGGCAAACCCACACTGTGGAAAACCGGCCACTCGCTGGTTAAAGCCAAGATGAAAGAAACCGGCGCACTGCTCGCGGGGGAAATGAGCGGCCACGTGTTTTTCAAGGAGCGCTGGTACGGCTTCGACGATGGCCTTTACGCCGGCGCGCGCCTGCTCGAAATACTGAGCCACCAGGCAGACCCGAGCGCCACGCTGAATAACCTGCCCGACGCGGTCAGTACACCCGAGTTGCACATCAAATTAAAGGAAGGCGAAAACGTTGCGCTGATAGAAAAGGTTCGCCGGACAGCCGAGTTTTTTGGCGCACCTGAAATCATTACGGTAGACGGGTTGCGCGTTGAATATGCCGACGGATTTGGTTTGATGCGATCCAGCAATACCACACCGGTGATTGTGCTGCGTTTTGAGGCGGACGATGCGGCTGCACTCGCAAGGATTCAACAGGATTTCCGGCGTGTGTTGCTGGAGGCGAACCGGGAATTGGACTTGCCTTTCTGAGTTTTTAATTCAGCGTGCCGGATGATCCCGGGGGGGCTTTATATTCTTGATACTGTATTGCATTCCTTTTCGATTGTATTTATATTACGGGCTCCAGCATCACGGTAGCCAACCCGATTAGTTTAACGACAACAAGAACCGCACGAACTGTGGTCGACAAGCGGTCATTCTGGGGAGATAACAATGCGTATTGTCAGAAATTTGCTATGGGCTTCATGCGTAGCCAGTCTTTTGGTGGGATGTGGCGGGGGCGGTAGCACCGGTGCCAGTGTCAATAATAGCACCGCACGCGGCACACTTATCGAGAGTCCTCCTTTACGCACTGCGTCTGTCACCGCAACCGATTTTACGGCACAATTAAATGCGACGGCCTCAGGTCAAAGCCTGCTGCAGGTTGCCGGCACGCCAACCTGTGGCGTCGATTTCCATTATATCCAGTACGCGACCGTTGGCGGCGCTGGCGAACCGACAACCTCCACCGGCGTACTGATGATACCAACCGGCAGTCCTTCTTGTACCGGGGCGCGACCGATAGTGTTATATGCCCACGGCACGGCCACTTCAAAATCGTATAACCTCGCGGCGATCAGTGACACCACGAATGCCGCCAACGGTGAAAGTGCTCTGATTGCCGCAACTTTTGCCGCACGGGGCTATATTGTAGTTGCCCCGAATTACGCAGGCTACGATACTTCGCCTCTTCCATACCACCCGTACTTGAATGCCGATCAGCAGTCGAAAGAAATGATAGATGCGTTGACGGCCGCGCGTTCTGCACTGGGACACGTTTACGCCTCCACCACTACCGACAACCACAAGCTGTTCATCACCGGCTATTCTGAGGGTGGGCATGTAGCCATGGCGACCCAGAGAGCAATGGAGAATTTAAACTTAACCGTAACTGCTGCAGCCCCCATGTCCGGACCTTACGCCATGGAAGCGTTTGGCGATGCGGTATTCTTTGGCAATGTTAATCTCGGCTCTACGGTTTTTGGCCCTCTGTTGACGACCAGCTACCAAAAGGCATACAGCAACATTTATTCCTTGACGACCGATATTTATTCAACTGCCTATGCAACCGGCATTGAGACGCTGCTGCCCAGCCTGACGCCTGTGGCAACACTATTTCAGCAAAACAAACTACCACAAACGGCATTCTTCAACAGCGTAGCCCCCACCACCGGCGGGCAAAATGCCTTACTGGATGCACTTTTCCCGACCATCACGCCGCCCACCACCCCGGCAGCTCAAGCACCGCTCTTTGCGCTCGGATTCTCCGCAAGCAACTATTTGATAAATAATAATTATCGCTTAGCTTACGTTGCCGACGCCGCCACCAACCCCGATGGCGCGGTTCCAACAGCCGTAAGCGGAGTACCGGCGACTAGCCCCGCCAATACATTGAGAAGGGCATTCAAGACCAACGACATGCGTAACTGGGTTCCCAAGGCTTCAGTACTGCTGTGCGGCGGACACAGCGACCCCACCGTTTACTATAACGTGAACACACAGGTTATGCAGGCATTCTGGGGCAAACAAACCTGGATAGCGCCAGTACCGCTTCAAGTTGTGGATGTCGATGGAGGAAGCTCACCTGTCGGCACACTCCAACTCGGATTCGCACAAGCCGAACAAGCAACTGCCACTGCAGCCGTTCAAGCGGGGGCAACCGATGGTGGCACTTCGGCGGTGACCCAGGCTTACCACGGCACACTGGTTCCACCGTTCTGCTCGGCGGCGGCACGAACCTTTTTCAGCCAATTCTAATAAATAGGAGAGCGAAAATGAAAACAATCACAGGGATCGCTCTGTTGGCAGCATCGACACTGATGGCTGGATTAGTCGGCACTGCCCAGGCACAGGGTGACAATACGATACGGGCAGGTGTGTATCTGGTACATTATGATGCCAATGCGGCAGACATATCCGGCACTGGTGCGGGCGCTGTACCCCCGGGCGTCAATATGAGTGTTAACGATGTAAATACGCTGTACTTGGCCTACGTACGAAGACTATCGGCGGATTTCGATCTGGAAGTGGCGGCGGGAATTCCCCCCAAGACCAACACGACAGGCAAAGGCCCCAGTACTCTGGGCTCAGTCCCCTATTCCGGACAAGTGGTCTCAACCTCGCGCTGGTTTGCCCCGACGTTTCTCGTAAACTACAAGTTTTTTGACGAGTCTTCTGCGTTTCGCCCGTATGCGGGAATAGGTTTTAACTATACCCACTTTTTTGACAACACGGTGACCCCGGCCGGCAATGCAGCCTTCGGCGGACCTACCACTCTTGCCCTGACGAACTCGGTAGGCGGGGCCGCGACCATAGGTGCAAGCTACCGTTTACAGGATCGCTGGAGTCTCTACGGATCGTATTCGAAAACACGGGTCAAGAGTGACATGACCGCAAACACTTCGGGGGTAATCCGGAAAACGACCATTGATTTCTGGCCCTCTGCCTTTGTAATTTCGGCCGGATATTCGTTCTAGAAATATTAGTACTTCAGACCGCGCGCAGCCTTAACGCTGCGCGTTTTTATTTCGTTCATTTAATCCAGCAGAACAAGAGAGTCGATATGGGTGCCCAGTGGAAAGCCAGACACAAGGAAGTTGCCGCCAACATTAAGGGCCGCATTTTTGGAAAATTATCCAAGGAAATTATGGTGGCAGCTCGCGGAGGAGCCGACCCCGACATGAATCCGCGCTTACGCTTGGTGGTTGAGCAAGCCAAAAAGGCTTCCATGCCCCGCGAAACGCTGGAACGCGCCATCAAAAAAGGCGCAGGCCTGCTCGACGAAGGAACCAGCCTCGAACGTCTTACCTACGAAGGCTTTGCTCCCCACAGGGTACCGGTCATCGTCGAATGCCTGACCGATAATATCAACCGCACTCTTTCCAATATTCGCGTCTTGTTCCGCAAGGGGCAACTGGGGGCTGCGGGGTCAGTCGCGTGGGATTTTAACTATCAGGGAATGATAGAGGCCAGCCCGAATGCCGCAACCGCAGACCCTGAAGTTGCAGCGATTGAGGCGGGCGCCCAGGATCTGGAACCCTCTGATAATGGCGCAACGCTTTTCCTCTCCGACCCAACCGATCTGGATGCAGTGTGCCGCGCCTTGCCCGCACACGGGTTTACAGTAATATCAGCCCAGCTGGGATATCGCCCCAAAAATACGGTGACGCTGAACGACGCCGAACGGGAAGAAGTTGAGGCGTTTCTGGAAGCCATCGATGCAGATGATGATGTTCAGAATGTATATGTGGGGCTGGGCGGCTAAAATCTGCTCCGGTTTAATGCGGTTTTTCCATTCTTGCCAATGCTTCAGCTGCTACGCCCAATCTGGCATCGGCGGCCTTGCGATACCAGCCCAGCGCTTCGCCCTCGTCTTTATCGACTCCGTGACCTGATTCATATAGTCGCCCCAGATTGTATTGTGCCGGAGGGAAACCTTGGTCTGCGGCCTTGCGGAACCACCTCGCCGCTTCCGTTTCATCTTTGTCGATTCCACGACCATTTTCGATCAACTCTCCCAGTATGGTCTGGGCAAACACAAACCCCTGATCAGCCGCCTTGTGCATCCATTTGGCCGCTTCAGCATCATCCTGCTTCACTCCTGCGCCGCGCCCGTACAGTTGCGCCAAATTGAACTGGGCAAGTACCAGCCCCTGATCAGCGGCCTTGCGGTACCATACCGCAGCCTGAGCTTCGTCTTTACTCACCCCCAAACCATTCTGATACAAATAACCAATTCTGTTTTGCGCCAGAGGTGAGCCCGAATCAGCGGATTTCCGGAACCAATTAAGCGCTTCCATCTCGTCCTTTGCAATGCCCGAGCCTTGTTGATACATTGCTCCCAGATCAAATTGCGCGGCGGCGTTTCCCTGCTCGGCAGCCTTGCGATACCATTTGATCGCTTCAGCCTCGTCCTTGGCTACGCCGCGACCCGTTTCATACAGGGCTCCCAGATTGCCCTGTGCATCTGCATTACCCTGTTCTGCTGCCTTGCGGAACCACTTGACTGCTTCCACGTCATCCTTGCCTGCCACAGGCCCGCTTTCAAACAGCACCCCAATTTTGGCTTGCGTAACCACATATCCTTCTCCGGCTGCTTTGCGAAACCATTTTTCAGCTTCCGTACTATCCTGCTTTACCCACAAACCTGTCTGGTAGATCACACCAAGATTATATTCGGCCGGGGCATACCCTTGTTCGGCGCCCTTGCGAAACCACTTGATCGCCTCCCTTTCATCCTTGAATACGCCCCGCCCCTCCTTGTACATTAGTCCAAGATTAGTTTGCCCGCGCACATCTCTTTGTCCCGCAGCTTTGTGATACCACTTTACCGCCTCAACTTCATCCTTTACAACCCCCAGCCCCTTTTCATACATGATCCCGAGATTGTTTTGTGCCAGTGCCAAGCCTTGCTCCGCAGCCTGGCGGTACCACGTCACGGCTGCAGTTGCATCCTGCGCAACCCCGCGACCATCCTGATACATGAGTGCCAGGCTGAATTGCGCGCGCGCATACCCTTGCCGTGCCAAAGCAACAGTCGTTGAATAATCTCCGTGCATCAATGCGCTCACTTCCTGGTCATATGCCGCATGTGCAAACGACATAGCAAGCAAAGTTAACAGGAGAATGATGATCTTCATCAATTAAGGGTTTCGTTGAAATGCTGAAAAATAATGCTCGCTTGCGCGACATCAAACGATATTAATGCGGAACTCATGCACAAAGTTCCGCACTAACCAATTGGATTGGGGGCAGACCCCAGATAGCTTATCAGGATTCTGACTTTTCGCTGGGGCAAGGTGTATCCATCAAGTTACCGACAGCCAGGCCGACAATGGTGATTCCGATGATTACGCATCCCATCCCCGCAAACGACGCCTTAAATACAAAACCGCCAACAAGCCAAAATATCACGCACAGGATTACCGACCCCACGAGAACACCCACCTTATTGTCAAACATAGCAACCTTTCAATTTGAAGAAGAAACCGGGCGACCAGACCACCCGCGTACCCAAATAATAGCTGAATGTCACCTAAATTTGTTGAATAATTCGTTCAAGCGGGTAAAAAATGTTCCTGACCGTCTCCAGCTAGTGCAAAATGAAACAAATGACTAAACTATTGCTGCTATTTTTTACCGTGCTCACTGCCGGTTGCGCTACTCAAGCGCCCGCCAGACTTTGGGATGCAACAGCCATAGCAGATTCGCCGAATTCAGTGATCCTGTTTAAAAACCAGAAGAACGGGAAAGTCATTTCCGGTGTTTATACAGCCGACGTCAAGAATATGATCCGCATCAAGGAACAAGTTGAAAATGCTGCGGGCTCAATACGGGTCGGACTTCTGGTAGAAGACAGCGGGGAGCCAAATGGATTCTCATTCATCATGCATGGCCAACCGAAAATCGCGGTTAACATAGCCATGATCAATCTTCTGGGACAGGATTCCGATGCGATTGCCGCCCTGATCGGGCACGAACTGGCACACCTGTATCTGGAACATGGGAATCTGCGCAAAAACCGCGAGGAAAATCGCATCATGTCTTCAATCGCACTCAGTTTTGCTTTGGGGATGGTAGGTATTCCCGCTCCCGTCGATGTAACAGATGTTGCAACAACAGCTGTCGCCAACAAATATTCCAGGGATGAAGAACGCGAAGCGGATGAACACGGAGTGGCTTACATGACCAAAGCTGGCTTCGATCCATGGGGCGCGGTACGATTGCAGGAAAAATTAAGTGCTGTTTCCAAAAGTGCGGCGATCCCGTTTCTGAGCACCCACCCCAGCAGCGATGATCGCATCACAAATATGAAGCGTCTGGCAATGGAGCATACGCCACCGGAAGCGGCACCCCGCTAGTGCCGCGATTCACTTACCGGCAGCACCACGGCCTCGACGAACATTAATTCCGCGTCTATCCGGTCAAATTCATAGCGCTGGTTGCAAAATTCGCAGAATACTTCAATGTCGCCCCGATCTTCCAGAATGGCATGAACTTCTTCTCGCCCCAGCATTTTCAGCATTTGCCCCACGCTATGACGCGAGCAGGAGCAATGAAACGACACCGGCTGCGCATCAAAAAGACGAATATCATCTTCATGATAGAGCCTGCGCACCAAAGTTTGAGCGGATTCACTCAATAATTCTTCGGGTTTGAGTGTATTAGCCAGCAGAGCGGCGCGCTGCCACGTATCCGCATCCTCCCCGTGCCGTCCCGGCTGATCCGGCTGGTCCGGCAGTCTCTGCAATAACATGCCTCCGGCACATTGCCCATCCGCTGCCAGCCATAAGCGGGTTTCCAGTTGCTCGGAACGGGCCATATAATTTTCCAGCATTTCGGACACGCTTTCGCCCTCCAGCTCGACTATGCCCTGATAGACCTGCTTGCCATCTTTGGGGTCCAGCGTAATAACAAAAAGCCCCTCCCCGATCAGATCGGCGATATTACCCCGGGACAGATCGCCGGACCATTTCGCCGTGGCCCGCAGTTGTAACTCTCCGGCTCCTGAGCACTCCACTACCAGTAACTTGATCGGCCCTTTGCCCTGGATTTGCAGAACCAGCGACCCCTGCAGTTTCAAAGTTGCGGCCAGCAACACGGCAGCTGCGCTAAGTTGGCCCATCAGATTCCGCAATACCTCCGGATACTCGTGCCGATCCAGCACACTGCGCCAAGCGCTTTCCAGATGTACAAACTCGCCGCGCACCGGGGCATTTTCAAACATGAATCGCTGCAAGGTGTCAGGAAGTTTTTTCATGGCGGGAATCATATCATGCGATACCTGTCCGGCAGAAGCTGGGGAATTATATTGAGTCTTGCTTATGCTTTACTCAGCCACCCGAGACACTCAACAATATTTTTAAAGGCCCTCTCCCCGGCAAGATGATATCCTTGCTCTATATATGTCCCTTGGCGATTTACTGTTACCGGTATGGCGTGCACATCTACATGCGACCGCCGAATTTTTCACCTATTCCAATTTTTCCGTGCATTTTTTTCATAATCATCAAACTCCGGAATCGAGGCGATTGCTCTCGGCTTTAGTGCTTTCGCTGCTCTTGCATGGTTTGCTGCTGTTTTTTGTCCAGGTTGCCGCGCCGTCCTGGAAAGCCCTCTCCAGTGGTTCCTCCCAGTTGAACGTTACTCTGGACAACCCCGCAGTGGAGGAAACAAAGCCCTCTGCCATTGCAAAAGCTGGCGAGAATAGTCTGGGCAATGCAAAAATTGGCCTTCAGAATACTGACATCACCCCTCAAAAATCCTTGTCTGCCGTTAGCAGGACGCCTGTCAAGCAATTTAAAACCTCCCTCCCGAAAACTTCTTTAGGCAATGAGATTCTGACCGCAAAGAAATCCACCCAAGTATCCCCGGCTGAAATCGTTCCTGACCTGCTGGTCACTGCCCCTCCAGTCCGTGAAAGCCCGGCTGAGCTAACCAAGCCATTCGCCCCGGCTCCCAGCGTAGCCAAGACTGTTACGCCCGCCCCCCCTTCCGTGGCGAGTCTGGTCAGCACTGAGACTATTCCCGGAAAGAAACCTGAAAAAATTGTTTTCGCCGAAGCTGTCACACAAACCACGCCCGTTGAAAAGCCCGGAACCGGTGCCGACGAGCCTGCGCCTGCAAAGATTGAAAAGCCCGAGCCGGTCAAAGTTGAGGAACCGAAGCCGATCCTGATTGAAAAAATAAGGCCGGCCGAAATAATTAAGCCCCAACCGCTTGAAATGGAAAAAACCAAGCCGGTAAAAATTGAGGAGCCAAAACCTGTCAAGGTACCCGACCCGATACCCGTCAAGGTTTCCGCCCCGACGCCCGCCAAAATGACCGAGCCAACCCCCGTCAAGATTGACGAACCTCTCCCGGCCAAGGCAGGAGAACCGATTATTGCAAAAACCGAAGCAAACGGGCCCCAGACACGGCCTGGCGAAACCGGGAAATCCGATATTTTTCGTACCGTCCCCTCCTCTATTAAAATCCCCAGCCTCGCCGAACTCAGTATGGCATCAGTCAGAAAATTCGCCGGCGACGAGGACAGAAAAATAAAATTCGGGGAGCGCAGAAAAACCGTCAGCGTCAGGGAGCAGGATTTTCGCTACGCTATGTACGTGGAAAGTGTACGCCTGAAACTTCAGCGCATCGGCATGTTCAACTATCCTGCCGCTGCCGCCAGAGACAATCTGAGCGGGTCATTGAGCGTAATCATTGCCATCCGTGCCGACGGCAGCCTGGAAGAGTTTCGCGTCATTCAGCCATCAGTATATGAAGTATTTAACGAGGGTGCCGAACGTATCGTCAAGATGGCAGCCCCGTTTTCCCCGTTGCCGGACAACATTCGCCAGGAGACCGACATCCTCAGTATCAGAATAAACTGGACATTCTCAAAATCCGGTCAATCATTTGATTAGCCCCGTGCAACCTTCCCGTTATGCACATAAATGATCTTTACGGCAAGCTCCCGGAGCAGCAAGCTTGAGTGTTATTTGGCAAATTCGTCATAACATGGCAGCATGTCACCCGCGCTGAAATTCTGAAATTCCACCATGCAAAACACAAAAATTCCCCATCCAAACGGTTTGGCGCCATCGGCACCGGACCAACTTTCCCTGGATCAGGCCATGATACTGGCGACGCAACACCAGGCTCGCGGGCAGTTACAAAAGTCCGAACATCTGCTGCAGCAGATTTTGCACCGCCATCCCAACCATGCGCTTGCTTTGCATTTACTGGGAGTCATCGCACATCAGGTCGGCAAAAATCCATTAGCGGTCGAATTGATTCAAAAGGCGATCCGATTAAATGGAAATATCGCGCTTTTTCATGCCAATTTAAGCGAAATACAGAGGATACTTCACCGCTTGGACGAGGCAATTTCCCACGGTGAACGCGCCGTTTTGCTGGAACCGCAAATGGTCATGGCACATAGCAATCTGGGCGTTGCCTATTATGATCTCAAAGATTACGCCAAGGCTGAAACCTGCCAGCAGCGTGCGCTGGCCATCGATCCTCGCTTCGCCCAATCGCTCAACAATCTGGGCAATATCCGGCGTGAGCGCAAACATCATGACGAAGCCATCGTTTTGTATAACCGGGCGATTGCCGCCAACCCCGGTTACCTTGAGCCGCTGAATAATCTCGGCGCGCTCCTGCTCGAAGAAGATCGCACACAGGAAGCCATAGCGGCACTCAACAAAGCATTGCAAATCAACCCGAATTACGCCGAAGCCATTTGCAACAGGGGAGGGATTCACCTGGCACTGGAAGAATATGAAGAGGCTCTCTCCTGCTATCGGCGTGCGCTTGCGCTGCGTCCGGTTTATGTCGAAGCACAAATGGGGCTTGCCAAAACCTATCAGGCACTGGAAAACTTGGCGGAGGCGAAAGCCGTTGCCCTGCAATCCATTCGTACCGATCCGTCCAATGCCAAAGCTCACTCGCTGCTCGGCGGCATATACGCGGAATTATCCCTGCCTGAATTGTCCGAAAAGGAATACACCCTGGCGTTGGAATTCAACCCGGAATGCGATGATGCGCTGCTCGGCCTGGGCCATCTGCACATGGAAAATGGGGAAATGGAAAAGGCAGAAGCGCTGTTTCTGCGTGCAATTGAGTTTAAACCGGACAACCTGGGTGCGCGCATACATATCGCCCAGGTCAAAAAAGCCCGGAGCGGAGATGACAATTTTATCGCTTTGCTTGCGGAAGAGAAAAAGTCAGCCGGTTTCTCGGAAAATAAAATGATGTCCCTGCACTTTGCTCTGGGAAAATGTTACGACGACAGCAAGGATTACGATCAAGCTTTTCCGCACTTTCTCGCGGGCTGCAGAATCAAGCGCTCAAAACTTTCATACAACCCGGACGATGCGGCGCGGCAGTTCGCCTCCTTGAAGGATATTTTCAGCCAACCGATGCTGGAACGTTTGCGCGGCGCGGGCAACCTTTCAAATTTGCCGATTTTCGTGCTGGGCATGCCGCGCTCCGGCACAACGTTGACCGAGCAAATAATCGCCAGCCATCCCGATGTCTATGGCGGCGGAGAGCTGCATGACTTGTTGCGCATTGCCCATGAAAACATGGCGACCGCACCGGTTCAAAATGATTTCCCCGGAAATCTGCATTACGTCGATAAGGCAACACTCACTGCATGGGGTGATGCGTACATCTCGGGGATAAAACAACGCTCGCCAAGCGCACTGAAAATAACGGACAAAATGCCGGCGAATTTCTTTGCCGTAGGGCTAATACACCTGATGTTGCCCAATGCCAAAATTATCCATGTGAACCGCAATCCGGTCGATACCTGTCTATCTTGCTTTACCCGTCTTTTCAACCGCAAGCAGGAACACACTTATGATTTGGCCGAATTGGGGCGGTACTATGTCGACTATGCACAGCTGATGGAACACTGGCGCAACGTGTTGCCTGCAAACGCCTTTCTGGATATTCGGTATGAGGATATCGTAGCCGACCAGGAAGGTCAGGCCAGAAAACTGCTTGAATATTGCGGACTGGAATGGAACGATGCCTGCCTGAATTTTCACAAGACCAAACGCTCGGTTCGTACCGCAAGTCTGACCCAAGTGCGCCAGCCGATTTACACTTCATCGGTGGAACGCTGGAAACCGTATGAGAAGTTTTTGGGCCCGCTGCTGGATGCGCTTGGCGATCTGGCCATATCCTGAGGCCACGCAAAACAGCTCATCACCATACCGGCAGGGCTCCCTTGTGCCAGACGGCTCACATCTTCATCAAATTAAAGCTACCGCCTTGCTCAGCCAATTCCTGCAGAAGTGGAAGGTTGTTGATGGTGAGCAACCCCTGTTGCAAGCTGACAATTTTTGCCCGCTCCCACTTTTTCAGGTGCTTGTTCGCTCTCTCGCGGGTAATGCCAACCAGATTGGCTATGTCCTGCTGGGAAACTTTAAGTTCAATCTGGACAGAGCTTCCAACCGACTTGCCATAAATATCCTTCAGTGCAATAACCCGTTTTGCCAGACGCGTTTCCGAATCAAAAAATAGCACCTCCTCCAGAAAGGTGTCCGCCGTCCTTAAACGGTGGGCCAGTATATGCAGCAAACGAATGGCTATAATCGGGTTCTCCTCCAGAAATGGCAGGAAGAAACTCTGTTCCAACACCACCAATACGCTGGGAACAAGGGTTGTCACCGTGGCAGTTCTCGGCTTGCCATCAAGCAAGCTTAGTTCACCAAAAAAATCTCCCTCGCTGAGCAAATCGAAAATAATCTCCTTCCCGTCTGCCGACAGGGTACTGACCTTCACCCCGCCGCTCAGGACGATACACATTTCACTCCCGGATTCTCCCCGGCGGTATACCTCTTTTTTCTCGGGTAGCCGCAGGCATTGGCAGTTTTCAAGCGCTGCCGACAAGCGCTTGGGAGGCAACTCCGCGAATAGAAAACTTTTTGAAATGCGTTCCATTTCAGCATGATTAATGCTGCCTGGAATAGAGGTCGACCGCTTTGATTTTGTGGAATTAGCCATACTCCTCACTCAATACTGTTAATTTAGACACAGCACAACCGATCTCACCAAAGCAGCCGGCTTCCCGCAAACGCGAGACCAAAGAAATCAATAGTAGCTCCCGCCCATAGCTTGGTCAATATGCCGAAAGGCATAGGCCCCCTGCCCCCTCTTGTGCTACCCAACCCCGTCCTGTTATTCCGCCACCGGCAACTCATTCCAGTCTGTGGTGTAATTCAGCGATTTTCGCTCCCTGCGCATCGCCCGGCGGGACTGGCTACCCGATGCCGCAACAGTCAGACTCCCCGCCCCCATTTTATGATTGATCGCGTCCAGTGTGCACATCAAGCTATCCGATTTGGCCTGTTTGGCGGAATCATCAAACAGCGATGCACGGATTGTTTCTCTGGCTTGCAACCCCATTAGCAGCACGCCGCTCTTTTTGTAGCGAAAACCGTTGCGGTAAATGGCCTTCAACCCATGCAGCGCCGCCCCCACCAATTTCATCGTGTTGTCAGTCGGCTGTCCCAGTGGAACAACCGTAGAGTGTTCATATTGCGGCTCATCCCCCCGGAAAGGATTGGTGCGGATATAGACGCATACGCTGGCGGCCACTGAGCCATCCTGCCGGAGTTTTTCTGCCGCGCCGGTGGCAAAATGCGCAACCGATTCGGAGAGGTCTTCCAATCCGGTCACCGCAGAACCGAAGGAACGGGAAACCATAATCTGCTGCCGTGGCGTTCCTGCCTCCTCAAGTTCTATGCAGGGAATACCGTTGAGTTCACTAAGCGTGCGCGCCAATACGACCGAGAACTGGTTTTTAATTTTTTCCGTGCCGGCACTGCGCAGATCTTCGACGGTTTTGATGCCCATGGTCAGAAGCTTCCGGGTCATGCGTGGCCCGACTCCCCACACTTCGCCCACCGGGATGCCCGCGAATAATTCCCTGCGCTGTGCGTTGTCCATCAGGCCGAAGTCACACACACTGTCTGCACCTGCCAGACTTTTCTTGGCGCAGTGGTTGGCCAGTTTGGCCAACGTCTTGGTGTCGGCAATACCGATGCAGACCGGGATACCGACATTTCGTTTCACGGTTTGCCGAATGGTCTGAGCGTAAGTCATCAGCGCTTGCGGATCGAAACCGTCCAGATCGAGAAAACATTCGTCGATGGAGTAAATTTCCTGCCGGGGCGAAAATGTGGAGAGGATGGACATCACCCGCGCCGACAGGTCGCCGTAGAGCGCGTAGTTGCTGGAAAATGCGATGATACCGTGCTGTCTGGCGAGCTTCTCCAGCTTGAACCACGGCTCGGCCATCTTGAGGCCGAGCGCCTTCACTTCGCTGGAACGGGAAACGACACAACCGTCGTTATTCGACAGCACCACGACAGGCTTGCCTTCCAGCTTGGGGTTGAATACCCGTTCACAGGAGACGTAAAAATTGTTGCAATCGACGAGGGCGAGCGGCATGGCAGAATTCCTAAATGAATTTCTTCACCGTTGAGGTCACCACCCCCCACACCTGAAGTTCCTGCCCGTCCCTGAGTTCGATTTCCTTGAAACGCGAGTTCTCCGGTTTGAGGATAACCTTGCCATCGCGCCGGATCAGGCGCTTCACCGTCAATTCGCCGTCAATGACCGCAATCACGATATCGCCGGAGGACGGAACCAGCGACTTGTCCACCACGAGCAAATTTCCGTCAAAAATCCCCGCCCCCACCATGCTGTTCCCCTTGGCACGCACGAAGAAGGTCGCTTCCCTGTGCTGGACCAGGTGCTCGTCCAGACTCAAGCGGCCTTCGATATAGTCATCTGCAGGCGAAGGGAAACCGGCCGCCACTTTATGGCTGAACAGGGGAACCCGGATAGGCGGTGTACCGGGCGCAGGACGCATGATGATTGGCGGCACGGGGAAACTCATGGGGATTTTACGCAAAGGGTGATGAGCACATCGTAAAGAACGATCGTTCTTTTGTCAACTCAGACTACGAAAAACCCGACAAATCAATTTGATTCCGGCTGGATTTTCGTGCCCGGATGCTTCCCCAGTTTGCGCTGGAGGGTACGGCGATGCATGTTGAGCGCGCGGGCTGTGGCTGAAATATTATCCTGATGTTCGTGCAGCACGCGCTGAATGTGTTCCCACTCCAGACGTTCCACCGTGGTAATTTGCGTACTCAACGGGATGTCCGAACTCGGAAGATGGCCGAAAGCCGCCTCGATTTCGTCTGCATTCGCCGGCTTGGCAAGATACTGCGTCGCCCCCAGCTTGATCGCTTCCACTGCAGTGGCAATGCTGGCATAGCCGGTCAACACCACGATGCGCGTTGCCGGATCGAGTTCATGCAGCGCCTTCACCAGTGTCAATCCGGATGCCCCTTCCATCTTCAAATCCACCACAGCATATTCCGGCGGATTGGCCTGCGCCAACGGCATTGCTTGTTCGACACTATGCGCCACGGCAACCGTGTAACCGCGTTTTTCCAAAGCACGGAACAATACCTGACAGAAAACAACGTCATCATCGACCAGCAACAAGGAGGCTTGCTCATTTGCGGGAGTGCTCATAAACCAAATTTCCTGAAATACGAATACGCCAAGAGTAGCTTATACAACGATGTACCGCCATGCGACAAATTGTCGCATTCGACAGGTTTCTCTCACTCAACCAACTATCCCGTTACCCGGGAAGCTGCTCTTCCTGCTGTAGCGCCCACATCTGTGCATAAACTCCTTGCTGCGCCAACAATTCCCGGTGGGTGCCGCGCTCGACAATGCAACCTTTATCCATCACCAGTATCTGCTGCGCGTCCACGATGGTGGACAAGCGGTGTGCAATGACCAGGGTGGTGCGGTCGCGCGCGACATTGCGCAGTTCATCCTGTATAGCCTTTTCCGACTTGGAGTCCAGCGCCGATGTCGCCTCGTCAAATATCAGGATGGCGGGATTTTTTAGGATGGCGCGCGCAATGGCCACGCGCTGTTTCTCACCGCCTGACAGTTTCAACCCTCGCTCGCCCACCATGGTGTCATAGCCCTGCGGCAACGATTCGATGAAAGTGTGGATATGCGCCGAACGCGCCGCCTGCAATACTTCGTCACGCGTGGCTTCGGGACGTCCGTAGGCGATGTTGTAATAGATATTATCGTTAAACAGAACCGTATCCTGCGGCACGATGCCGATAGCCGCACGCAAGCTGGCCTGCGTCACTTTGCGGATATCCTGAGCGTCAATCAGAATCCCCCCCGAGTTTACATCGTAGAAACGGAACAGCAGTCTGGACAGCGTGGACTTGCCTGCGCCGCTGGCCCCCACCACGGCAACGGTATCCCCGGCGGGAATATCGAAGCTGACATCAAACAATATCTGCCGTTCCGGATCATAGGAAAATCCAACCCGGTCAAAACGCACGGCGGCCCGCTTAACCACCAGCGGCACCGCATCCGGCGCATCCTCGATTTCGCGATGCTCGCCGAGCAGGCGAAACATCTTTTCCATGTCCGCCAGCGAGTGTTTGATCTCGCGGTACACGAAGCCGAGAAAATGCAACGGCATGTAGAGTTGCAGCATGAACACGTTGACCAGCACCAGATCGCCCAGCGTCATCGTGCCCTTGACCACCCCGTCGGCCGCCAGCAGCATGAGCGCGGTGACGCCGATCGCGATGATGACACTTTGGCCGGAATTCAGCGCGGCCAGCGAGGTCTGGTTTTGCACCGCCGCTGTCTCCCATGAAGCCAGATGTTCGTCGTACCGCCCCGCCTCGTAATCTTCATTGCCGAAATACTTCACCGTCTCGTAATTCAGCAAGCTGTCAATGGCGCGTGTGTTGGCCTTGGAATCCATGTCGTTCATGGTGCGGCGAAACACCATGCGCCACTCGGTAATAAACAGGGTAAACACGATGTACACCACCAGCGTGACAAAAGTAATGACGGCAAACCACGGGTTGTATTTGGTAAACAGGATGGCCGCGACCAGACCGATTTCGAACAGCGTGGGCAGGATGTTGAACAGCATGAAATTGAGCAGAAAACTAATGCCCTTGGTGCCGCGCTCGATGTCCCGCGACACGCCGCCGGTTTGCCGCTCCAGATGAAAGCGCAGGCTCAGGTTATGCAAATGGACGAATAGTTTGATTGCAACCCGCCGAATCGCGCGCTGCGTGACTTTGGCGAACACCGCATCGCGCAGTTCGCCGAACAAGGTACTGAACAGTCGCAACAAACCATACCCGACCACAAGAAATACCGGCACGAACAACATCGCTTTTGGCTTGTTCATCGCGTCCACGATTTCCTTGAGCACCAGAGGCACCGCCACATTGGCAAGCTTGGCCAGTATCAGCGACACCATCGCAAAAATCACCCGCCCTTTGAATTCCATCAGGTAGGGAATCAGGGTGCGGATAGTGTCCCATTCGCTGTGGGCTATGTTATTGCCGGAGGAAGCTGAAGAAGGGCGCATGTTCACAGGGAGGCAGGATGGGCAAAGAGTAGCATAATCTATCCGCAGGGGCGTATGCGCCCTTTTACAATAAGTTCACAAGCACGTATGCCATACGCCCCTGCGCAATTTCTTAACCAGGATCTAAACATCATCTCGTCCGCGCGCATATCCAATCACGCTCGTCATCAGGCGTATCATGGCGTAACTGACACGGGTAAGAAGACGCATCCACGCGCTGCGCTTGTTCCAGGTCGAGTGTTCGAGCATCAGCGCTCCCTGTGCCATTTCGTGCATCAGGCTGGTGCGCAACGCACCGGCAAATTCCGTATCGCGAACCACCAAATTGGCTTCGCGGGCCAGCCACAGGCTGAACGGTTCGATGTTGGATGACCCCACCGTTGCCCAATGTCCATCCACTACCGCCACCTTGGCGTGCAGATAGCTGGCATGGTATTCGTGTATTTCCATGCCAGCCTTCAACATTTCGTCATACAGGGCAAGCGTGGCGTAATGCTGCATGTGATATTCGACCTTGCCTTGCAGCAGCAGCACCACTTTAACTCCCCGCAGCGCGGCATTCTGCAAGGCATGGCGCAAGCGCTGGCTGGGCAGAAAGTAGGCATTGGCCATGATGATTTCGTGCTGCGCACCGTCTATGGCATTGATATAGGCCTGCTCGATATCGCGCCGGTGGCGCAGATTATCCCGCAGCAGGAATAGCACCTTTTGTTGTGCCAGATGAGAATGGGGCGGCTGATGCTTTTCAGGTCTGTGCTGATGCCGGAAGTTTATCCACGACACCAGCGCCCAAAGACGCCGCATGGCCGCCTGCACCCGCTCGACCGTTTCGCCCCGCACTTCGACCACATAATCGAGGCGGGGGTGTTGTACCTCCGCCCCGGGTATGTCGTCGACAATATTGACGCCGCCGACAAAAGCAATGCGCCCGTCCACCACTGCCAGCTTGCGATGCAGACGGCGCAAACGCTGGCGGCGAAATGTCAGCCAGGAAATCTCCGGCCTGAACTTCAATACCCCCACCCCTGCAGTCCTGAGTTCGTCCATCCATGAAACCGGCAAATGGGCACTGCCATAACCGTCCAGCAACAAATGCGTCCTGACGCCCCGCTGGGCGGCCCGTTTCAATGCATCCGACACCCTGCGGCCGGTGTCATCAGCCGCATAAATATACGTTTCCAGATAGACCGAGTGTGCCGCACTGTCTATCGCGGACACCAGGCGCGGAAAATACTCTCCCCCGTTATGCAACAAGGTAAGCGTATTGCCGTCAACAATATGAATGCTGCTCATGACAAAACCAGAGTCGCGGACAACGCCGCATGATCGGAAATCTTTTTCCACGCATACACATCGCAGCAGCTCACCTCCAGCCCTCGCACATAAATGCGATCCATGCGCAACAGCGGAATTCCTGCCGGATAACTGCGCGCCAGCTTGCCGCGGCTGGCATCAAACACCTCGTGCACTTGTAGCTCCTGCGCCAAATAATGACTGGCATGATTATTCCAATCATTAAAGTCGCCCGCAATAACCAGCGGCGCATCGTCCGCGACCATACGCCGGATACGTTCCACCAGCGCATTGAATTGCCGCCCGCGTCCGCGCTTGAACAGGCCGAAATGAACGCAGATGCAATTGAGCGGCAAAGCCACATCGGGCAGTGAAATCCCGCAATGCAACAAACCGCGGCTTTCGAAGCGGTGCGCGGAAATATCCTGATTGTCCCAATGCACAATCGGGAAACGGCTCAGAATGGCATTGCCGTGGTGTCCCTCGTCATACACCGCATTTTTCCCGTATACATGGTACGGCCAAATATCTTCTGCCAGAAATTCGTGTTGCGGTAACACGGGGTAGTTATCGTGGCGCTGTGCATCCGTGCTGTTTTCGCCCTGCACCTCCTGCAGGAACACGATGTCGGCATTCAGTTCACGCAAACGCTCACGCAACTCGTGCAACACCATGCGCCGGTTGAAATGAGAAAATCCCTTGTGGATGTTATAGGTAGCTATGGTGAGGGGGGTCATGGGAGGGTATTCTACCTAATGCCGGGTTAGCACGGCAGATAAGACCGTTCGTGGTGAGCTTGTCGATCCACATATCTAAAGGTAGCTTCGCCGGTGGCAGACCGGCAGCTATAACCAATGACTTACCCGGCGTCTTTTGACGGGTTAGTCAGATGGCTAGTAGTTCCATCAGTCACTTTTCTTCTCTTGCCAAGAAAAGTGACCAAAAGAAATCGCCCCCGGTTTACCGCCCTTCGGGTACCCTCGTCCAAGGGAAGGGGAAGCGGAGATCAAAAACAAACCCGTATACTATTGAGTCGGCCAATAAATAGTTTTGTAGGCTGGTGATGCCGCTGAGGCTGTAATCAGTCGTGAATCGCTTTATCGTACACTATCGGCAAAAAGAAACCCGACCGCTCTCTCGTTTAAAGAACAGCACAGCCAGTGGCGGCAGACGTAGCATCAGTGAATGATACATTTCACCCGCAGATACGGGGCCTGCTTCAACGCCGCCAAAATTACCCACGCCGCTGCCGCCGTAGAGTTCGGTATCGCTGTTGAGGACTTCATGCCAGTAACCGCCGCTCGGCACCCCGACCAGATAATTTTCGCGGACGACGGGGGTAAAATTGCAAACCACCAACAGCACATCGTCAGCGATGTAACCACGGCGCACAAAGCTCACCACACTTTTTTCCGCGTAGTTACAATCCATCCATTGAAACCCGTCACGACTGAAATCTTGCTGATAGAGTGCCGCTTCACTTCGGTAAAAACGGTTGAGATCCTCGACCCAGCGTCGCAGTCCGGAATGCAACGGATATTGCAATACCGACCATTCCAGACTTTCATCGTGCTGCCACTCGCGTTTCTGTCCAAATTCGCCGCCCATAAACAACAGCTTCTTACCCGGATGCCCCCACATATAGCCATACAATAAGCGCAGATTGGCGAACTTCTGCCATTCATCGCCGGGCATTTTCCCAATCAGCGAACCCTTGCCATGTACCACTTCATCATGTGACAAAGGCAGCACGAAGTTTTCGGAGAACGCATACCAGATACTAAAAATGACCTGAGCATGGTGATATTTTCGGTTAAGCGGATCTTCCGAAAAATACCCCAGCGTGTCGTGCATCCAACCCATATTCCACTTCAGGCCAAAGCCCAGGCCGCCAAAATTAGCGGGACGGGAAACCATGGGCCAGGCAGTCGATTCTTCGGCGAAAGTCTGGGTATCGGGGTAATCACGATAGATAGCAACGTTCAGATTACGCAGAAAACTAACCGCATCCAGATTTTCCCGGCCGCCATTGCGATTGGGAATCCACTCACCTTCCTTGCGGCTATAGTCCAGATAAAGCATTGATGCCACTGCGTCTATGCGCAGTCCATCAATATGATATTTATCCAGCCAGAACATGGCACTGCTGGTCAGAAATGCACGCACCTCGTTTCGCCCATAATTGAACAGCGAACTATGCCAGTCCGGTTGATAGCCCTGACGCGGGTCAGCATGTTCGTACAGAAAGGTTCCATCAAAATGGCCGAGGCCATGAGCATCGGCGGGGAAATGCGCCGGCACCCAGTCCAGAATCACGCCGATGCCCTGCTGATGCAAGGTGTCCACCAGAAACATGAAATCTTCTGGCGTCCCGTAACGTGCCGTCGGCGCAAAATAGCCGGTAGTCTGGTAGCCCCAGGAACCATAAAAAGGGTGCTCTGTCACCGGCATGAGTTCGACGTGGGTAAAATTCAATTCTGCGAGGTAACGCGGCAGCCATTCCGCCATCTCGCGGTAGGTCAGGGAACGATTGCCCTCTTCAGGAACACGCCGCCAGGAACCCAGATGCACTTCATAGATGGAACAAGGCGCGTTCAGCCGATTTTTCTCCGCGCGCAGTGCCATCCAACCGGTGTCATGCCAGACATAATCCAGTTCCCAGACACGGGAAGCGGTTAACGGCGGCGTTTCCCAGCAAAAAGCAAATGGATCGCTCTTGTCGGCTATTTTTCCGTCGCGAGAAACAATGCGATATTTATACAGCGCACCGCTCGTGACCCCGGCAATAAATCCCTCCCAAATTCCCGATTCGTCGTCACGTAGATGCAGTGCATTGATTGCTGCATCCCAATGATTGAAATCACCGATCACCGAGACGCTGGAAGCATTAGGTGCCCATACTGCAAACCAAGTACCGTTGACGCCTTCAATTGTGCGATTGTGAGAACCCAATTTTTCGTACAGGCGAAAATGATTACCTTGTTTAAATAAATAAATATCGCGATCTGTCAGCACGCAAGCGTTCATATCTGTTGCCACGGTAAGATTCGTTAACGCAGTCATTTGCTTGCTAGCCAGCTTTAATCTGGATTAACTTTTGTGGTTGACTGGCTCGACCTGTTAGCTGATCGTCACTTCATGCACGTTTGCTTCTTCGGCTTTATTTTGCAGCAGGATGTTTTTCGCCTTCTCGACTTCCTGCGTGGTTCCGTGAACGATGAGAATGAATTTGCTCGACTTGAGCGCAGTTTCGTATTTAAGGACACTGTCCTTGGGTATCCCAATGCTCGCGAGCGCGCCGCCAAGAGCGCTGAGACTTCCGGTGAAGACCGCAGTTTCGAGTGCGCCAATAATCCAGCTTACCAGCGGGCCTCCAACCATGATCGGCCCAATTCCTGGAATGATAAGGAATGCGGAGCCGAAAAGAGCACCCCAAATCCAGCCCCAGAACAATCCGTACTTTCCCCACGTCGCCATGCGATCACCGGTGTTGTAGTAGCCGACAACATTTTGTTCGGTGTGATAGTCCTTCCCCACGACGGAAAGTTTTTTCATGTCAAAGCCGGACATTTGAAGTTCCTTGACTGCTCTTTCTGCATCCTGGTGGCTGCTAAATACACCAACGGCTGAACTATTCTTTTCGGGCATGATGCTTCTCCATGATGAGGGTAAAAAATGAGTGCTGTTGCTTGCAACGTTTGGAAGAATGCCTGCTTAGTAAAGGACAGTTCGTGCGTTACCGAACAGTAACACTATAAAAGTGTGGGATATGGTGGCGATTCACAGTCAACAAAAATTATAAAACCGTGTATGCAAATGATCCAATACGAACCCTAAGCCAAGGCGGCGAACCATGAAATTCAAGGATTATTACGAGACCGTCGGGGTGCCGCGTAGCGCGACAAAGGACGAGACTAATAGCGCCTATTCAAGGTGTGGATTGCGGCAACACATTCGTGACTAAAACGCCGATCATTTCAATCCAGAAAAGCGCTTACCGAATATATTTTTGACTGCCCGCAATGTAGAGCCTCATCTAACCGGAACGGTTTAGGGTTATGAACTGCCCTTCGATATCCGTTAATACTTGCATTTTTAACGACCGGTTGAATCCGCAAATGCATAGCAGTTGCTCAGATTTTCTGCCGTGACCCGCGGGTGCGGGTCGTTAACAGAAGTTCGTATTCCCCCATAGCAGTCATTGATCTTGACTCGCTCTGCGCCCCCTCCTTTCCCCTGTGCGCCGCCTTGATCAGGTGGGAGCAGGCGGGGACTTAGGCGAGCACTGATGAAACAGCTAGCCATTCGACTAGGCTGACAAACTACGCCGACCAAGTCGCTGGTTATGATTGAGTTCCGCAGGGAGGCACGTTTTGTGTGTCTCACCAGGGCGAGTTGCGCAGTCCCCCTTGCTTGTGTTTGATCGGGGGTACCCGAAGGGCGGCAAACCGGGGGCGATTTATTTTGATTACTTTTCTTGGCAAGACAACTGACAGGCAGCCGGTCTACCATCGGCGAAGTTGCATTGGGTCATTACCCGCGTGGGCACAACAAAGTGCCCATCCTGCGAATACCCCGCTACGCGTTCCCAATTCCCCGCGTTGGCAGATTAATCCGTTTTGCAAAGTCCAGCATGCGCTGTATGGAGACTTTGGCACGCTTGCCTGTCTCCGGGGCAACCTGAATCTCATTCTTCCCGGTTTCCAAAACTTCCGCCACGCCGAACAGACTGTTCATTGCCATCCACGGACAGTGGTTGCAACTGCTACAGGTTGCACCGTGCCCCGCCGTGGGTGCTTCCAGAAAAACCTTGCCCGGAGACAGCGTGCGCATCTTGTGCAGAATGCCGTTGTCGGTGGCTACAATGAATTCCTTCGCGTCCAGCGTTTGCGTCGCCCTGATCAGCTGAGTGGTGGAACCGACCACATCGGCCAGTTTCACTACCGCACGCGGTGACTCGGGATGCACCAGAACTTTAGCCTGGGGATACTGCGCTTTGAGTTCGATTAATTCCTGCATCTTGAACTCGTCGTGTACCACACACGATCCCTGCCACAACAGCATATCCGCACCGGTTTGATCCTGAATGTACTGGCCCAAATGCCGATCCGGCGCCCATAGTATTTTTTCGCCGCGTTCATGGAGGTGCTTGACGATAGGCAGTGCGATGGAACTGGTCACCATCCAGTCAGCACGGGCCTTGACCATTGCGCTGGTATTGGCGTAAACCACGACCGTGCGGTCGGGATGCGCGTCGCAAAAAGAGGCAAATTCGTCTGCCGGGCAACCCAGATCAAGCGAGCATTCCGCCGCCAGATCCGGCATCAGCACACGCTTCTCCGGGTTGAGTATTTTGGCCGTCTCGCCCATAAAACGCACTCCGGCCACGACGATGGTTTTGGCCGGGTGCTGGTGACTGAAGTTCGCCATATCCAGCGAATCGGATACCATCCCCCCGGTCGCCTCGGCCAAGTCCTGCAAATCGGAATTCACATAGTAATGCGCCACCAGCACGGCATCCTGCTCTTTCAGCAGGCGTTTGATGCGCTCAATTAATTCCGGCTTCTCTTCCGGATTAGGTTCGCGCGGTTGGGTTGCCCATGCCTGGGCCGTACTACAACTTGATTGTCCCGCACCGGGATGATCGTACGCGATGGAAATCGCCTTTTCAGACATGCTTCACTCTCTCGGGTAACTGCAAAATCGCCGCACGGTTGCTGGGTGAAAAAACCTGTTCTGCCGCTTCCCTCCACGGCAGCCACTTATAACTTAAATGTTCGCGCGGCGACAGACTGACCGGCAACACTGCGGGCAATTCCAGCCCGAACACGTGCTCGGTATTGTGCGTGGTGCCGGGCGGGTAACGATGTTGCCATTTGGGATAGATGTCATACACATTCTGCACCTGCCAATCAGTCATCCTGCCGCTATCGGCTGCCAGCCCGGTTTCCTCGAATGTCTCACGGACAGCGGTTTCGCGCAGCGACTCTTCCCCGTCCCGGCTGCCCGTCACCGATTGCCAGTAACCGGGATAATCGGCACGCTCAAGCAACAGCACATCAAGCGAGGCTGTGTATATCACCACCAGGGCCGAGATGGGTTGTTTGATTGACATCAGCAGCGTAGGACCCAGAACGGCTTGCCTTGCGACTTCCAGAAAGTCACGGTGTCCGAAATAATTTCCGTGGCAATGGCGAGGTCTGAAGCAGGCAATCCCAATGCTTCGCCCCCGTTGCACAACATCAGGACATAACCGGGAGCCGGTTGCCAGCCCAGATCGCCCAGCATATCGGCCAGCGCATCCCAATTATTGCCCAACCCGCCCGGTGCATGGATCGCCCCGGCCACGGCACTGATAAATCCCGGCTTGTCATGCACCGCAGCAAGGTCTGTCTCGAATAGCGCAAATCCCGCCTGCGCTACGGCAGTGCGCAATACGTTCTGCGGACAATTCAAACGGTAAAATCCCGCCTCATTTACATCCTGCAAGCGCGCGCACAAAGCATTCATGTTCATTCCCTGATGCGTTGAAAAGTCTGGTAATGGTCGCCGGTGTAATAACATTCCGGCACCGGCCCGCAGACGATACGACGTGCGCCTCGGTTGCGGGCTCCCGGCGTCTTGACTGTATATTCGTGATAATAGCCGCGCGGCCGCGATGGCAGCCGGTGTTCAAAGTTGCTGAACACCACACCGTCGCGCGGAAAAGGGAACGGGCCGTGCTGTTTGACGAGATGCAAGGTCGTGCGTGCCTCATAGGGCAATTCGGCCTCGCCCACCCAAGCATTCCCGGCGTCATTACCGGGATAGTGATGGCCGGCCTGCGCCGTCAGCGGCAGGCACACCAGCAGAGCGGACAGTAACAGCGCTTTGACGGCGCGAAACATGACTTACTCCTTCGTCACTTCCACCGTGGCTGGCTGGCGCAGCCGGATATGCAGTTCGCGCAATTGCTTTTCGTCCACCGGACTCGGCGCCTGGGTCAGCAGGCATTGCGCGCGCTGGGTTTTGGGGAAGGCAATCACATCGCGGATAGATTCGGAGCCGGTCATCATGGCGACGATGCGATCCAGACCGAAAGCCAAGCCGCCATGCGGAGGCGCACCGTATTGCAAAGCATCTAGCAGGAAGCCGAATTTGAGTTGCGCCTCTTCCGCGCCGATGTTGAGTGCGCGGAATACTTGCGACTGTACCGCTTCCTTGTGGATACGCACCGAACCGCCGCCGATTTCCGAACCGTTAAGCGCGAGGTCGTAAGCCTTGGCCAGACATCTGCCGGGATCGGTTTCCAAAAACTCCAGATGCTCGTCCTTGGGCGCGGTAAACGGGTGATGGCAGGCATTCCAGCGCTTGCCCTCGTCGTCATATTCAAACATGGGGAAATCCACCACCCACAGCGGTTCCCACGCCTTGCCATTGGTATATCCTTTTTCATGGCCGATCTTGACGCGCAACGCACCCAGCGCATCGTTCACCACCTTGGCCTTGTCCGCGCCAAAGAACACCAGGTCGCCGTTTTGCGCGCCGGTGCGCTCCATGATAGTTTTCAACGCGGCTTCGTTGAGGTTTTTTACGATGGGCGATTGCAAACCGGATTCATTCAACTGGTTCACGTCATTGACTTTGATGTAGGCCAAACCGCGCGCACCGTAGATGCCGACGAATTTGGTGTACTCGTCTATTTCGCCGCGCGTAAACACCCCGCCGCCCGGCACACGCAATGCCGCCACGCGGCCATCGGGCGAATTGGCCGGACCGCTGAACACCTTGAACGCCACATCCTTGACCGCGTCGGTGACTTCGGTCAATTCCAGGGTTACGCGCAGATCGGGTTTGTCCGAACCGTACCGGTTCATCGCTTCGGCATAAGACATGCGGGGGAAAGGATTGGCCAGCGCGACATTCAGAACTTCCTTGAACACGGTGCGGATCATATCTTCCATCAACGACATGATTTGCTCTTCAGACAGGAAAGAAGTTTCAATATCCACCTGGGTGAATTCCGGCTGGCGGTCCGCGCGCAAATCCTCGTCACGGAAACACTTGGTGATCTGGTAGTAACGGTCGAATCCGGCCACCATCAGCAATTGTTTGAACAGTTGCGGAGACTGCGGCAACGCAAAAAATTCTCCTGCATGAACACGGGAAGGCACCAGATAATCGCGTGCGCCTTCCGGCGTGGACTTGGTCAGCATCGGCGTTTCAATATCGACAAAGCCTTTGTCGTCGAGGAAGCGGCGGAAAGCGCGCGCTGTCTTGTAGCGCAGCATCATATTCTTCTGCATCTGCGGACGGCGCAGATCAATCACGCGATGCGTCAGGCGCACGTTCTCGGACAGATTCTCGTCATCCAGCTGAAACGGCGGAGTCACCGAAGTATTCAGCACCTCGATTTCATGGCACAGGATTTCAATTTCGCCGCTGGGAATGTTGGGATTGTCCGTTCCTTCCGGGCGGCGGCGTACCCGGCCTGTCACCTTCAACACGAATTCATTGCGCACCGATTCGGCGATGCCGAACATCTCCGCACGATCCGGATCACACACCACTTGAGCCAGCCCCTCGCGGTCGCGCAAATCGATAAAAATAACCCCGCCGTGGTCGCGGCGGCGGTGCGCCCATCCGCATAAAGTTATAGTTTGGCCGAGGTTGGAAACGTTAAGTTGCCCGCAATAATGAGTTCTCATGGTTCTTTACAGTCGTGGAATAATCAAAAATGAAAAGTTTAAAAAGTTACCTGGGGTTAGCATCGGGCAAGGCATTTCCCACCGGAGGGACTACCCCCATCGAAATAATCGACTTCAGCGCCACATCCACGCTGATGTTAAGTTCGATGGTTTCGGACTTGCGTACATAGAAATAAAAACCGTTCACCGGACTGGGTGTGGTCGGAATAAAGACCCCCACATACTCGCCCTCCATGCGGGAAGCCACCTCGCCTTCCGCCACGCTGGTCTGAAAAGCCAAAGACCATGCCTCCGGATGCGGATAGCGCACCAACAGCACCTTGCGGAATGAATTCCCCTCGCTCGACAGCAGGGTATCGCTCACCTGCTTCACGCTCTTGTAGATCGTATTCACAAACGGAATGCGCTGCAGCATGCCGTCCCAGTAGGTTAACAGCCTTTGCCCCAATACGTTGCGCGTCAACAGCCCGGTACCCACCACAATCCCCACGGTGAGTAACACCCCCATGCCATGAATGCGCCAACTCTCGGGCAACAGCATCAAGCTCTGATCCATAATGCCTATGGTCAGCTTCAATACCCAGATGGTAATGCCAAGCGGCACCCACACCAGCAGACCGGTTAGCAGGTATTTTTTCACGCGTTGCCACTCGCGACCGGACATCCGGCGCACGGTGCGGTTTCGCATTTGCTGGCCGGTTTGTCTTTGAAGTCGGTGGCGTAATAGCCGTTACCCTTGAGCTGGAAACCGGCAGCGGAGAGTTGTTTGACGAAAGTCTCCTGACCGCATTCCGGACAAATCGTCAGTACGGGTTCGCTGATCTTCTGCATCACATCTTTTTGCACGCCACAACTGCCACAACGGTATTCGTAAATAGGCATAAATGCTCCTATTGGTAATCAAGAAAGGTGGACATTATACCTCACGCCACATGCCGGACTCCAACTCATCCAGCGTCCATTCGCCGATTCGGTACCGAATCAGGCGCAAGGTCGGGCATCCCACCGCTGCTGTCATGCGCCTGACCTGGCGATTTTTACCCTCCGTTATAGTCAGTTCCAGCCAGGATACGGGAATGGCTTTACGCGTGCGTATCGGCTGATGACGCGGCCATAACTTCGCCGGCTCGTCCATCAGCCGCACTTCGGCTGGCCGGGTTAGCCCATCCTTTAACACCACACCGCGGCGCAACCGATCCAATGCGACCTCGTCCGGAATACCTTCCACCTGCACCCAGTAGGTCTTCGGCAACTTGTGTTGCGGATCGGTAATACGGTGTTGCAACATGCCATCGTCGGTTAATACCAGCAGTCCTTCGCTATCCGTATCCAGCCTCCCTGCGGGATAAAAATCAGGAAGCTGAATAAAGTCCGCCAGCGTCGAATGCAAGCCGTCGCGGCTGAACTGGCAGATTACGTTGCAGGGTTTATTGAACAGCAGGATGCGGGACATTTTACTTCGGCTCAAGGCTGGAGGTTTTCAGATAGATTTGCGCGGTATTGGTCGGGATCAATTGCCGGAGGGTTATTTATTCAAATTGCCCCGCCGCTGCCCCGCAAATGAAAACAGCCTAGAGTTTTATCTATAAGCTGTTGTTTTTAATGGTGCTGATGAAGTGAATCGAACACTCGACCTACTGATTACGAATCAGTTGCTCTACCGACTGAGCTACATCAGCAATCCGGGGCGGATTATAAGCGTTTCGCGTGTTCTGGGCAATTTTAGCGAACTAATTTAGACAGCAGGGCCGCGCCACCCTGCCTGATAGGGGACAACGTCCAACCGTTGCGGCAGATTCAGTATTTCATTCAGCAGGATTTCAACACTGGCCAGTGCCATCGTGACGCCATAGCGAAAATGTCCGCTATTGAGGTAGAGATTTTGCAGATGCGGATGCCGCCCGATGGTGGGAATATTATGGGGCGAGGCGGGTCGCAAACCCGCCCAGTGTTGAGTTACCGGCATCCCGGCCAACCGGGGTAACAACGCTTCCGCACGCTGGCGCAATGTGTTGTGCGCTGCCTGCGTAATTTCCTTGTCGAAACCGACATCTTCCAGCGTGCTGCCAACCAGCAGGTGCCCGTCCCGGCGGGGGATCAGGTACATGTCTTGTTTCAATACAATTTGTGACAAGGGGGGTCCGGCAAATTTGAACAGCAGCATCTGCCCGCGTATCGGCTTTATGTCTATTTGCAATGAATATTGCCCCAATACCTGTTTACTCCACGCTCCGGCTGCGACAATATAGTTTTCCGCACTAAATTCGCCGCATGAAGTGTTGAGCGCCGCTACTTCGCCATCAACTACCGTGATGTTGCGGACTTCACAGTGTTCAATAATGCGTCCGCCGAGCATCTCGAATCGTGCACGCAACGCTTGCATCAGGCGGGGATTGCGGACTTGCGCCACATCGGGAAGAAATATTCCCTTCCCCTCGTGGGCTGCCCCACCCAGACAGGAGTCGATTTCCAACCCCCTGACATTATGTCCCGTACACCATGCCAGCGCAGCCTGCCTATCAAAGGGAGGCAACACCAGCATTCCGCTTGCTTCATATTCCGGATCGATGCCGGTAGCGGTGTGTAGCGCCTTGGCCAAAGCGGGAAAAAGCTCCGCCCCCCGGCTGGTCAGCCGTGTAACCTCATCGGGATAATCCCAGGGACACAGCGGTGAGAGAATTCCGCCCCCTGCCCAGGAAGATTCCCTGCCGGTCGATCCGCGCTCGAAAATAGTAACTCTGGCGCCGCGTTGCAGCAATTCGAGTGCGCTGCTCAGACCAATTGCACCGCCACCTATAATCAGAAAATCAGTGTTCAATTTTTGTTCCAGATTGAGGGATACTTCGAATTTTCTGAATGATTGTGAACATGGAACAATCGCATTGCGGCGCAGAAACTTTGCTCCGCATAACTACAAAAAAGACGGGGCACTGTGAATCCGGCAGCCATGTTTATATATTCGCGCGGCTTTAGGTTGATGTTAAAAATACCGAGGTTAGTAACACATCACCATTCTTTGGCCATTGCTGGTTACGCCTCATAAATATCGCAAGGGTATTATGCAGCGAATACGCAAATTCGACCACTACAATCGGCTGTAGTCTTTATTCAAACTCGCTTTCGCAACGCATGACTTGAAAGACTATATCCAGCCCGAAGCCGCGTGCTTGCAGAAAACGCATCTGTTTTGCTTTTTCCTTTGCGTCCTGCGGCAAGCTCCCGAACTTTTTTTGCCATATTTCACGCGCAACCGCCAGTTCCCGCTCTTTCAACTCCGGCAGTGCGGCAGTGATCAACTCTTCTGAAATACCTTTTTCACGCAACTCATGGGTAATCCGTCGGGTACCGAAACGGCTGCGGCGCTGCTGCACCACTTGCTCCGCCGTGCGGGCATCCGACAGCCAGTTGCGTTTTGCCAAGTCGTCCAGCAGGGCATTCAGATCGTCGCCCTCCTGAACGTGCGGTTGCAGCTTGGCAGTAAGTTCAACGCGACTGTGTTCGCGCCGCGCCAGGCATTGCAGGGCGCGGGAGCGTAAACTGACTGCAGCTTTCTTGTTCACCCGTGTGCCAAGCCAAAGTTATTCGGCGGCTTTTGCGCCCGCCTTGTCGGCACCTTTTGCCGGTACCTTTTCCCCGCTTTCGAGCAACGCAACGCCGACTATTTCACGAATTTTGTTTTCTATTTCGATCGCGATTTCCGGATTATTTTTCAGAAATTCGCGCGCATTGTCCTTGCCCTGTCCGATTTTTTCGCCCTTGTAGCTGTACCACGCCCCGGATTTCTCGACCAGTTTATGCAGCACACCCAGTTCGACTACTTCGCCTTCGCGCGAGATGCCTTCGCCATAGAGGATGTCGAAGTTGGCTTCCTTGAAGGGCGGAGCCACCTTGTTTTTGACCACTTTGACGCGCGTTTCATTTCCGATGACTTCATCGCCCTTCTTGATCGCGCCGGTACGGCGAATGTCAAGACGTACTGAAGCATAAAACTTGAGTGCATTGCCCCCGGTGGTGGTTTCGGGGTTGCCGAACATCACACCGATTTTCATGCGTATCTGGTTGATGAAAATCACCAGCGTATTGGAACGGTTGATATTGCCCGTCAACTTGCGCAACGCCTGCGACATCAGGCGCGCGTGCAAGCCCATTTGCGCATCACCCATTTCACCTTCGATTTCGGCCTTGGGCGTGAGGGCGGCAACCGAGTCGATCACCACCACATCCACCGAGGCGGAACGCACCAGCATGTCGGTGATTTCCAAAGCCTGCTCACCGTTGTCCGGTTGCGAAATCAACAGGTCTTCAACTTTCACACCCAGCTTTTGTGCATATTGCGGGTCAAGCGCATGTTCCGCGTCAATAAACGCCGCCGTACCGCCCAATTTCTGCATTTCGGCGATCACTTGCAAAGACAGCGTGGTCTTGCCCGACGATTCCGGGCCATAGATTTCGACTACGCGGCCACGCGGCAAACCGCCCACGCCAAGCGCGATATCCAGTCCCAGCGAACCGGTGGAAACCACCTGAATATCACGTGCCACATCATGTTCGCCCAGTCGCATGATGGAACCCTTGCCGAACTGTTTTTCAATCTGGCTCAATGCCGCCGCGAGCGCTTTGCTTTTGTTGTCATCCATTTTTCTGCTCTCCTTCAAAAGATGCGCAATTATGGCATATCAATCTGCCCTTGCATAGAACGATCGTTCTTTTGTTTGTTTTAAACCGTGGGAATCTTGGGGCTGGAAGCTATATTGTCTTGCAGACTGCCTGAAATACTATACAAATATAAATTATTAAACAAAATGTTATATGTACGATAGCACACCCAACAGCAACAATATTCGATGGGCTTGTTACACAGTGTGCGTCAATTGATTCAGCAAGTCTGCCACTCCCTGCAAAGCAATACGCACCGAATGGGCTCGAATTTCCCCCCGGCTGCCGGCGAAATGATGAAGTTGTGACACGCAAATTCTATCTTTGACTGCCCAGGCAAACCATACGGTACCGACTGGCTTTTCGGGTGTACCACCGGTTGGCCCGGCAATACCGCTCACCGCCAGCGAGACTTGCGCACGGCTGCGGTGCAATGCGCCTGATGCCATTTCACGCACCACCGCTTCACTCACTGCGCCGTGATAAATCAGCGTATCCAGAGACACGCCCAGCATTTCGCGTTTTGCATCATTGGAGTAAGTCACGAAGCCACGCTCAAACCAGTCCGAACTGCCGGCGATTTCAGTCACGGTCTGCGCCACACCGCCGCCGGTGCAGGATTCCGCCGTTGCCAACATCAAACCGTGCGCCTTGAGCAAACCGCCGACGTGGGCCGCAAGTATATCCATTTATTAAAACCTATTTAGCCACAGAGAACACCGAGTTCACCGAGAAAAACAACCCTTGGAATCCATCGCCGCTCTCTGTGTGCTCTGTGGCTTGAATTGGCTTTTGTTTCATGTCAATCAACCAGGCCATGCAATAGATCGGCTTGTATATCACACACCGCTTCCAGCCCCACCCCGATACGCAGCAAGCCTTCTGTAATACCGGCCGCCGCGCGCTGCTCCGGAGTATTGCGGGCATGGGTAGTCGTGGCCGGATGGGTAAGCGTGGTGCGCGTGTCACCCAGATTCGCAGTAATGGAAACCAGGCGCGTGTTGTCTATTACGCGCCATGCGGCCTCCCTGCCGCCCTTCACTTCAAACGTTACAATGCCGCCACCGGTATTTTGTTGCCGCAACGCCAAATCATGCTGCGGGTGCGACGGCAAGCCGGGATAGAACACGCGCGACACATTCGGCTGGGCTTCCAGCCAGCGTGCCAGTTCCAGCGCATTGGCACTGTGCGCATCCATGCGAATTTTCAGCGTCTCCAATCCCTTGAGGAATACCCAGGCATTGAATGCGCTCATGGTCGGCCCCGCCGTGCGCAAAAACTGGTACACGCCTTCCAGCGTTTTCCTGTTGCCCAGCACCGCACCTCCCAGCACCCGGCCCTGCCCGTCCAGATATTTGGTGGCAGAGTGAATCACAATATCGGCTCCCAATTCCAGCGGACGCTGCAAAATCGGCGTGCAAAAACAATTATCCACGGCCAGCAACGCACCACTCTGTTTCGCCACTAGCGCAATTGCCGCGATGTCGGAAATTTCGGTAAGCGGATTGGACGGGGTTTCCAGAAAAAATAATTTTGTTTCCGGACGCACGGCAGCGCTCCATTCACTCACGTCGGTCGCGGAGACGAAGGTGGTGGCGATGCCGAACTTTTTCAGAATGCCGCCGAACAAATTCACCGTTGCACCGAACAAACTGCGCGAGGCAACAATATGGTCGCCGCTCTTCAATACCCCCATGCAACAGGCCAGTATCGCGGACATGCCTGAGGCGGTGGCAATACATTGCTCCGCGCCTTCCAGGGCCGCCAGACGCTCTTCGAACATCGTGACAGTAGGATTGGTGAAACGCGAATATATATTGCCCGGTTCCTCGCCGATGAAGCGCGCGGCGGCCTGCGCGGCACTGTCGAAAGTAAAGCTGGAAGTGAGGAAAATTGCCTCGCTGTGCTCGTGAAACTGGCTGCGCGCCGTACCCGCGCGCACCGCGAGAGTCTCCGGCTGATAAGTTGATTCAGACATGATCGCCCCTTAAAGTACAAAACCCGGATAGCTTGGCGCCAAACCGGGTTTCCCACGCTTTAGCAGTATTTGTTATGCGCCCGCAAGCTGATCCTCAAATCGGCGCAGTTCATAAGTTAGCATCTGCCCAACAACGTTGTCAACTTCAGCCTTATATCGTCAGATTAAGATCCATCTGTCCGATATCGTCATCCTTGCCGGCTTTGCCGGCTTCGCGCGCCGCCTCGATGGTATCGAGATATTCCAGCGTGATATCGCCGGTAATGTAGTCGCCGTCAAAGCAGGATGCTTCAAAATACTTGATGGCCGGATTGACCTTGCGCACGGCTTCCTTGAGATCTTCCAGATCCTGATAGACCAGCTTGTCGGCCCCGATCTCGCGGCAAATTTCTTCGTCGCTACGCCCGGTGGCAATCAACTCGCGGCGCGAGGGCATATCGATGCCGTACACGTTGGGGAATTTGACCGGCGGTGCGGCGGAAGCAAAATAGACTTTGCGCGCCCCGGCATCGCGCGCCATCTGCACGATCTCGCGGCTGGTGGTGCCGCGCACGATGGAATCGTCCACCAGCAGCACGTTCTTGTCTTTGAACTCCATGCCGATCGCATTCAATTTTTGCCGCACCGATTTCTTGCGCATCGCCTGTCCCGGCATGATGAAAGTTCGGCCGATATAGCGGTTTTTCACAAAGCCTTCGCGGAAGGGAATACCCAAACGATTGGCCAGCTGCAAGGCACTGGGACGACTTGAATCGGGAATCGGGATAACCACATCTATGTCCGAATGCGGCCATATGCGCGCGATCTTGTCGGCCAGATTTTCGCCCATATTCAAGCGCGTTTCATACACTGAAATTCCGTCGATGACAGAATCAGGACGGGCGAGATAAACGTATTCGAAAATACAGGGATTGAGCGTGGGATTTTCCGCGCATTGCTGGCTGTGAAAGTTGCCGTCAAAATCAATGAACACCGCTTCGCCCGGAGCGATATCGCGCAAGAACTTGAAGCCCAGCGTATCCAGCGCCACACTTTCGGAGGCAACCAGATATTCCGTGCCGTGCTCGGTCACATTGGCCCCCACCACCAGCGGACGAATGCCGTAAGTATCCCGAAATGCCAGCAGCCCGTAGCCGGCGATCAGTGCCACCACGGCATAAGCCCCTTTGCAGCGCTGATGCACACCGGTGACAGCCGCAAATATGGACTGAATATCGAGACGGTATTTCTTGGTGTTGTCCTGCAATTCGTGCGCCAGCACATTGAGCAACACTTCAGAATCGGAACTGGTGTTCACATGACGGCGATCTTCCAGAAACAATTCCTGCTGCAGCTGCTCTGTATTGGTCAGATTGCCGTTATGGCCCAACACCAGCCCGTAGGGAGAATTGACATAGAACGGCTGCGCTTCATTATGGTCCACAGCCGAACCTGCCGTGGGATAGCGCACATGGGCAATGCCCGCATTACCCTGCAAGGAGCGCATATTGCGGGTTCGAAACACATCGCGCACCAATCCGTTGCCTTTGTGCAGATGGAAGGTATTCCCATCGATGGTTGCAATACCCGCCGCATCCTGCCCGCGGTGCTGCAATACCTGCAATCCGTCATACAACAACTGATTAACCGGCATTTGGGCAACGACGCCTAGAATTCCACACATAATATATTCCTAATGTTCAATTTCGAGGCAAGCCGGATTAAAAATGAACTCTCTGCGCCACACTATCCGGCAACCATGACTGAATAGCCAGCGCCATATTTTCCAGCGGTTTGCTCGACCACGCATTGCGCCAGAACGGTTCCTGCGGCAACCGTGTCATCCCTGCCAGCACAACCAGAACCAGTACAACCAGCACACCCCGCATCATACCAAACGACAGTCCCAGCAAGCCGTCCAGCCAGCCGAGCCCAACCCATTTGACCAATTTCGACAGCAACCATGCAACGATTCCGCCGATTATCAAAATCACGATAAACAATGCAACAAAAGCGGCAGCCGTTCTGGCGGACTCCGCCCCCAAAGCAGCCGGCATATAGGGTGCCGCACTGCCCGCAAATTGCCGGGCCGCCAGACCGGCGGCTACCCAGCCCAATATCGACAAGATTTCGTATACTAGGCCGCGCCACCATCCCAATAATGCCGACAAAAAAATGACGACGATGACAGCGTAATCAAACCCCGTCATTTGGAAGTTTCCATCGCGCTATTCCAATTCAACAATATTAGAATGCAAGCCCTTTGCTTCCAGCTTGTGATGTACCTTGTTCGCCTCTTCCCGCGTACTATAAGGCCCTGTGCGTACCCGAACTTTGTTACCCATATTTTCCGTGTAAGCCTTGAATCCCTGCTGCTGCAGATTTTTCTGCCAGCGATGCGCGGTTTCCGCATTGGAAAATGCACCGATCTGAACTACAAATCCGGTTTGCGGGGCAGGTTTCCCCTGCTCGGTATGGGCAGTCCCTGCCGGTTTGGCGGGCTCCGGCTTGGTTGCATGTAAAACCGGATCCGGTTTGATTTCATTTTTAGGTTGAGCCTGTTTAAGTTCAGGCACGATGGGCGCTATTTTTACAGCCGGGGACACAGATTTGATAACGGGAACTGCCGCCGCGACGGGCGGTGTAATGGCAGCTGCCTGCAACGCGGGCGGACTGGCAATAGCGGATGCCGGAACCACCACAGCAGAGGCGGGAAGCCCGACTGCAGGCGCACTTGCAGCAGGCAAATCAATCTTGGGAACGAAAGCCCCGACCTTATCCTTGTCGGGAATACGCAATTCTATGTCCTGCCCAACCGGCTTCGGTTCATTATCCAACACCATAGGCAAAACCACCACGATGGCGGTAGTCAGCGCAACCGCACCGATCAGCCTCCGCCGCGCTTGCCGCTTCAGTTTGTCTTCATCATCCGTGATCTGCTTTGCCATCGTGCGTCCCCGCAAAAGTTAGCTATGGCGCAGACCGCGCACCCGCATCACTTCCGCAACCGTATAGAATGAACCAAAGGCCACAATTCTATCATTTTCGGAAGCCTCATTGCAGGCTTGCTGCAAAGCATTTGCTATTGTTGAAAACTCCCGTACCCCGCCCCTTGCGCCTTCGGCTGCAAGCACCCCCGCCATTTCCGTAGCCGTCGCCCCGCGCGCTGCATCAATGCCCGCCACCAGCCATACATCCACACTTTCATCGAGTGCCCGCACCACACCTGCAATATCCTTGTCCTTCAGCATGGCGAAAACTGCAAACGTTTTGCGGCACGGAGGCAAGTTGGCAAGATTGTGTGCCAGCGAACGCGCAGCTTGAGGGTTGTGCGCCACATCCAGAATCAATTGCGGGCTACCCGGCACCACCTGAAAACGCCCCGGCAAACTCACCTCGACCAGCCCGCGCCGTACCGCCTCCATGCTTAGCGGCAATTTATCCTTGAGTGCATCCAGCGCTGCCAGAGCGGCGCTGGCATTGTTGAGTTGGTAGGCGCCGCGCAAGGATGGGTAAGGCAGGGAATTGCGCGCGCCGACCATGCTGCTGTAGTCCCACTGGCCTCTCCCCTCTCCCGCAGGCGGGATAACCAGCGACTTAGCTGCGGTCTTTGGCAGCTTAGTCGAATGGCTAGTTGTAGCATCCAGAGGGTGCCCGTGAGGGTGGGTGAGGGATTGTGCGATGAAAATAGTACGAGGTTCGTTGCCACGCCCCTCACCCTCAATTCCTCCCCCGCCTGCGGGGGAGGGAAGCCAATTTTCTGCAAACGAAAACTCTTTGCCTATCCGCCAAAACTCCGCCCCGATTTTTGCCGCATAATCTACAACCGACTGAGGCACATCGGCATCGGCACAAATAGCCACCTTCCCTGCCCGGAAAATTCCCGCTTTTTCAAACCCGATCTGCTCGCGCGTATCACCCAAATAATCGGTGTGGTCAATATCCACGCAAGATACTATCGAGCAATCGCTGTCAAATACGTTCACCGCGTCCAGCCTGCCGCCCAGTCCCACTTCAAGAATGGCGACATCCACTTTGTGCCCGATGAAACATTGCATCGCGGCCAGGGTGCCAAACTCGAAATAGGTTAGGGAAATATCGCCACGCACCTGTTCGATTTGCTCAAACGCCGCACACAACTCCGTATCGCTCGCCTGCTTTTTGCCGATACGCACACGTTCGTTGTAATCGAGAAGATGCGGCGAGGTATAGCAGCCGACGCGGTATCCTGCCGCGTGCAACACGCTTTCCAACATCGCGCACACCGAACCCTTGCCGTTGGTGCCGCCGACCGTAATAATGGGAAAGTCAGCTTGAAGATTGAGGCGTTGCCTGACCTGCGCCACTCGTTCCAGCCCGAGCGCGATGGTTTTGGGATGCAAAGACTCGAGGTAAGTTAGCCAGTCGGCTAATGCATTGGGCATTTGAATGAGCCCGTCATCACAATTGCACCCCGACCTTGCGCAGCAACGGCAGCATGACCGCGTAACAAGCGCCACTGGCCGCAGCCGAAATGGCGAGACTCAACCAAAATCCCATCCCCTGCCTGATCAGTACCGGCAGAAGCAGGAATAAAATCAAGGACGGCAATACCAGCCAGAAAATTTGCCTGGAAAGATCGGCAATTCGTTCCGGCTCCGCCCCCTCGAAATTCATCCATATAAATGCCAGCAATGAGGTCAGCGGCAAGGCCGCCAGCAGCGCGGCAAAACCATTATTGCGTTTGGAAATTTCCGCTATTGCCACGATGACGAGTGCGGAAATTCCCACTTTTAACACGTAATAAAACATTGGAATCAGGCCGCCTCGATCTCCGCCACGGCCGATTGCTTGGTCAGCAGCGTAATCAGGGTCGCCAGTTGCTTGCGCATTTCCCGGCGGTCGACAATCATATCGATTGCGCCGTGTTCCAGAAGAAACTCGGCACGCTGAAATCCTTCCGGCAACGTTTCACGTACCGTCTGCTGTATCACGCGCGCGCCGGCAAAACCGATCAAAGCACCGGGTTCGGCAATGACCACATCGCCCATGAAGGCAAAGCTGGCGGACACCCCGCCCATGGTGGGGTCGGTGAGTACTGAAATGAACGGTACTCTGGCCTGGCTCAACTGGGTAAGCGCGCCGCAAGTCTTGGCCATTTGCATCAACGACAACAAGCCTTCCTGCATACGCGCCCCGCCACTGGCGGCAAAGCACACGAACGGCATATTCTGTTCGGTGGCGAGTTGCACCCCGCGCACAAAACGTTCGCCCACCACCGAACCCATGGAACCGCCCATGAAAGTAAATTCGAATACCGCGGCCACCAGCGGAATCGCATGCACGCTGCCCTGCATCACAACCATCGCATCGCTCTCGCCTGTTTCGCGCTGGGCCACGGTCAGTCGCTCGCTGTATTTGCGGCTGTCCTTGAATTTCAGGGTATCCAGCGGCTGAACTTCCGCACCGATCTCAAAACGTCCCTCTGCATCCAGCAGCCAGTCTAGCCGGGTACGTGCGGTGATACGATGATGATGGCCGCACTTGGGGCAGACACTAAAGTTCTTTTCCAGATCGGAATGGTACAACACCGCCTGGCAGGAAGGACATTTATGCCACAGCCCTTCCGGAACATTTTTCTTGCTCTCATCGCCCAATTCTCGGCGCTTGATCTTGGGGGGTAATAATTTTTGAAACCAGCTCATATTTTCTCCATTTTCCGAATTTCGCCCCTCACCCCTGCCCCGCTCCCGCCTGCGGGATAACCAGCGTTGGCTGCGGTCTTTTGCAGCCTAGTCGAATGGCTAGTTGCCCCACTCAGAGGGTGACCGAATGGCCGGGAGAGGGCGCTATCAAGCCTGATCTATCGCCAGTCTGAGTTCTTTCACCAGTTTGCCCACATTGGCCACTACGTTTTGCTCGTTTGAATCTTCAATTTCCTGCACGATACGACTTCCCACTACCACGCCGTCGCACAGCCGCGACACCGCGCTGGCCGTCGCCGCATCACGAATGCCAAAACCCACGCCTATGGGTAAAGTAATGTGCTTTCTGAGTTGCGGAATTTTCCGTTCGATGTCGCCCAAATCCAGATTTCCTGCACCGGTCACGCCCTTGAGCGAAACGTAGTAAACATAGCCGCGTGCCTGTTTGGCGACCTTGGCAATGCGTTCGTCATTAGTGGTCGGCGCCAGCAGGAAAATCGGATCGATGCCGTGGCGTTGCAAATGGCTGAACGCTTCGTGGCTTTCTTCCGGGGGAAAATCCACGGTCAACACGCCATCCGCGCCGGCCTCTGCACAGCGACGGGCGAAAGGCTCCCATCCCATCGCTTCGATGGGATTGCCGTACCCCATGAGAACAATAGGTGTCGTACTGTCATGTTTGCGAAATTCCGCAACCATGCCCAGCACGTCGCGCAGGTTCACCTTGTGTTTCAACGCACGCTCGGATGCACGCTGAATAGTCGGACCGTCCGCCATCGGATCGGAAAACGGCACGCCAAGCTCGATGACATCCGCGCCCGCCTCCACCAAGCCGTGCAACAGCGGCACGGTAAGCTGGGGACTCGGGTCGCCCGCTGTGATAAACGGAATCAGCGCCTTGCGCTGGTGCAGTTTGAGCTTCTCGAAAACAGTCTGGATGCGGCTCATAATAGTGATATCCCCTTCAATCGCGCCACAGTGTTGATATCCTTGTCGCCGCGACCGGAGAGATTCACCAGAAGCACTTTGTCCTTGCCCAAGCCCGGCGCTATTTTTGCGGCATGGGCCAGCGCATGACTGGACTCCAGCGCCGGAATGATCCCCTCGAAACGGCATAGATCATGAAATGCCTGCATCGCTTCCTCATCGGTAATCGCCACATATTCCGCCCGTCCGGTGTCTTTCAACCAGCAGTGCTCCGGGCCGACGCCGGGATAATCCAATCCCGCTGAAATGGAATGCGTTTCGATAATCTGGCCGTTTTCATCCTGCATCAGATAAACACGGTTGCCGTGCAATACACCGGCTTTACTATTGGAAGTCAGCGGTGCGGCGTGCGCTCCGGTTTCCAGACCGTGCCCCCCCGCTTCCACCCCGATCAATCTTACGCCCTCTACGCCGATATAAGGATGGAACAAACCAATCGCATTGGACCCGCCGCCCACACAGGCGATCACCGCGTCCGGTTGGCGACCGGCCATCTCAGGCATCTGCATTTTGGCCTCATTGCCGATGACACACTGAAAATCACGCACCATCATCGGATAGGGATGCGGGCCGGCCGCCGTGCCGAAGATGTAAAACGTTGTTTCGACGTTGGTCACCCAATCGCGGATCGCTTCATTGCACGCATCCTTGAGCGTTTTTGAGCCGCTCTCCACCGGCACCACTGTCGCCCCCAGCAGCTTCATGCGAAATACATTGGGAGACTGGCGCTGCACATCTTCCGCCCCCATATACACCACACATTCCATATCGTAACGTGCCGCCACCGTTGCCGTCGCCACGCCGTGCATGCCTGCTCCGGTCTCCGCGATCACTCGCTTCTTGCCCATGCGCTTCGCCAGCAGTGCCTGGCCGATAGCGTTATTGATCTTGTGTGCGCCGGTGTGATTGAGATCCTCGCGCTTCAGATAAATCTGTGCGCCGCCCAGACGATCCGTCCAGTTCTTGGCATGGTAGATCGGACTGGGACGTCCCACGTAGTGGTTCAACTCATAAGCAAACTCGGCCTTGAACTGGGGATCGTCGCGAAAATGCAAATATTGCAAGCGCAATTCTTCTACCGCCGGAATCAGCGTTTCCGCCATGTAGATACCGCCGTAGGGGCCAAAGTGACCGCTATTGTCTGGATAACTGTAAGTCAATATTCTTTACCTCATTGATGAACGCGGCAACTTTAGACGCGTTCTTGATTCCTTTTGCCGACTCTACACCGCTGGACACATCCACCGCATAAGGCCGGACCTGTTTGATTGCCGCAGCCACATTGCCCGCATGCAGGCCTCCCGACAGAATCACCGGCACCGGCAAATCATGCGGAATCAGGGACCAGTCGAACGATGCGCCGGTCCCGCCATGCGTGCCTTCGATGAATGCATCCAGCAATAATCCCTGCGCACCGTCATACCGGGCCGCGCATTGTATCAAATCCACCCCCGGCCTGACCCTGACAGCTTTCAAATACGGGAGCCCGAACTGCGCGCAAAACTCCGGCGCTTCCTCGCCATGAAACTGCAAGGCGCTCAACGGCACCTGACGCAATACACTACGCACTTCCTCTTCGGACGGGTTCACAAACAACCCCACCACCGTCACGAACGGCGGAAAGGATTTCGCCATGCAAGCCGCTTGCGGCGCAGTGACATAACGGGGACTCTTCCCGTAGAAAACTAACCCGATGGCATCTGCACCGCCATGTGCTGCTGCAAACGCATCTTCCGTTCGCGTGATGCCGCAAATTTTAATTCGGGTCATGTTGGCAAGACGTTTGGCATGAAATTCGGAACAGCATTGTAAATCATTCTGCTGCCGGAAAAAATTCCTTTCCCGGAACACAACTCCGTTGCTATCCTTTTCACTTTCCCTTCCTCAATACCCCCCAAACGCCCAGCCCGCATTACAAATTTATTTATCCAAAACCGCAATTCAAGCCACATAGATCACTTATAAATCAATGGATTATTACGTTTTCCTGACTAACCAAGCTGGTGAATCAGCATCTCGTTACAACCAGTTGTTTTTGCAAGTTGGGTTAAATGCCGCCCATCCCTGCTTACCCCACTTCCTCTGTGATCTCTGTGTTCTCTGTGGCCAAATGCTTTTTCTAGGTTTATCTGAATTAACCGGGAGCTAATCAGTTCCCTGTGGCAGTCCCCACTTGACGTCATAGCTGACGCGCCGCAAATACAACCCATCCGGAGCAAATGTCGGCGCCGCCAAACTGCGATCGCGACCTTCCAAAACCTGGCTCATCCATTGCGATGGATACTTACCCTTGCCGATATACACCATGCAACCCACAATATTGCGCACCATATGGTGCAGAAAAGCCCCTGCTGTCAGATCAAAAATGATCATGTCGCCCTGCCGGGTAATATCGAGTTGCGTCAGAATTTTAACCGGAGATTTGGCCTGACACTCTGCCGCGCGGAAGGCACTGAAATCGTGCTCGCCCAATAAATACTGCGCGGCCTCGCGCATCTTTTCCACATCCAGCGCGGCATGAAACCAGCCCGCCTTGCCATATTGCACAGCACTGCGCACAGGGCGGTTGATGAGCAGATAGCGGTAGCTGCGCGCCTGCGCGGAGAAACGCGCATGAAACTCTTCCGGAACGGCGTGCGCCCACAGTACGGCAATGCTTTTCGGCAACAGGGCATTGACGCCGCGTACCCAGGCGGACAAGGGGCGCTCAACGCCGGTGTCAAAATGCACCACTTGCTCCAGCGCATGAACACCGCTATCCGTGCGACCGGCGGCAATCACCGCAATTTTTTCACCCGCTATCCCGCTCAGCGCGGCTTGCAGTGCATCCTGCACAGTAAGTCCGCCGGCTTGGCTCTGCCATCCGAAGAACTGGCTCCCATCGTACTCCAATCCTATCGCGATTCTCATACCCACACCATCACCAGCAATGTACAGGATATCAACATTAATATCCCGTCGCGTAACGTTAACGGGTTGGCGTATATCTCTATGTCGTCACGCTTGATCTCTGCCGGTGCGAGCATCTGTTCAATACCCGCGCGCCAGTTGGTTGCAGTATCCAGCATCGCGGATTCGGCGTAGTGTAATGTCAATGCCAGACGTACCGCGATGCGCTCGCGCGACACTCCGACATAACGCAGAGGATAAGCCAGAGTATAGAGACCGCCGATAAGTTGCACCTGCGATAACGCGCCCAGCAGAATTGCCAACCCGCCCAAGGTAATTGCGAGACGAAATATTTGCAGCAGGCCATCGGTCACGCCTTCCCGTGTCGGACTGAGTTGTTCAAGCTGCTCCCATACCGCCATGCCCGGTGTAGCGTAAGCGTAAATGAACAGCAGCGAAAACATGATCCAGCGTGTACGGCGCAGCAAAACAAAGAGGCGAGCT
>Ga0265327_10000296_pt1 | contig 96658 bp, 62 predicted proteins | sample 41621metaG_FD_202089 | JGI IMG/M metagenome (GOLD analysis project Ga0265327, IMG submission 202089) | Rhizosphere microbial communities from Carex aquatilis grown in University of Washington, Seatle, WA, United States - 4-16-21 metaG | ecosystem: Host-associated > Plants > Roots > Rhizosphere...
AAAATATTACTATTGGAAAACGGAACACCAATTAAAATTATTCTAACAAACCGCCGTATACCAGACCGGTACGTACGGTGGTGTGAGAGGACAGGTAGCCAACTAATGGCTACCTTCCTACTCGATCGGAGGAAGGGGGGGAGCCTGCCAGCCGTGGCGGGGTTAGGGGTTAGGTTTATGGAAATAATCCCTTTCTGCATCTTATACCTAAACCTTTACCATGCGATTGAAGTTAGTCCTAACAGCCCCTGCTTTAATTTTTGCCCTGGCAACCTTTGCCCAGGACGATAAAAAAGTGCCGCCGCCACCGCCGCCGGTGCCACCAAAAATAGTTCAGCATAAAGTAACGCCGCCGCCACCAATGCCGGCGCCGCCAGCCACACTAAGGCAAATACCGCCACCTGCGCAGCCAGCTGTAATAAAGCAAGTGCCGCCGCCCCCGCCGCCGCCGCCGCCGCCATCTCGAAGAGAAGTTACAGTAAAGAAGTTGCCACCGCCGGTTATTGTGAAAGACGGAACTGGTGCTGAAAAAAGCAACGTAGCAGAAGTTAAGAAACTTGCTCCCCCAATAATTATGAAACAGGATGTTTCGCCACAAAAAGGCAAAGTAAAAGAAGTTAAAAAGTTTGCGCCGCCGGTAATAGTTAGAGATACCACCGGCAGCAACTGATAACCATCAAAATACGTTTTAAAGTTGTACTACACCCAGCCGCATTTTTTGCACCGCAGCAGTTATATGCTCAATAGCATAGTCAATTTCTGCAGCAGTAGTAAAACGGCCCAGGCCAAAGCGAATGGAACTATAAGCAAGGTCATCTGGCAGGCCAAGCGCTTTTAGTACGTAACTGGGTTCAATAGAAGCGGACGTACAGGCTGAGCCGGATGATACGGCAATGTCTTTACTCAAGCTCATCATCAATCCTTCTGCTTCTGCGCCTTTAAACGATATATTAAAAGTATTTGGCAGGCGCTGCAGCCTGTCGCCATTAATAGTGGTGCCGGTAATTTTTAACAATGCGGCTTCCAACTGGTCACGCAGGCCCTTTACCCTTTCCATATCATCCATTTCAAGCCTGCATAATTCACAGGCTTTGCCCAGGGCAACAATAGCGGGTACGTTTAAAGTGCCGCTGCGCATGCCTTTTTCGTGGCCGCCGCCATCCATTTGCGCTGTTAGTTTTACACGCGGGTTTCTGCGGCGTACATACAGCGCACCCACGCCTTTAGGGCCGTACATTTTATGGGCGCTAAGCGCCAGTATATCAATGCAAGCATCATTAACATTAACCGGTACCTTGCCGGCAGCCTGTGCAGCATCGCTAAAAAAAATAACGTTGTGCTTTTTGGCTATGGCGCTTATTTGCTTAATGGGCTGTATTACGCCAATTTCGTTATTGGCATACATTACTGCTATAAGTATGGTGGCAGGTTTTATGGCTGCTTCCAGTTCATCAGGGTCAATTAACCCTGTTTCTTTTACAGGCAGGTATGTTACCTCGCCGCCAAGCTTTTCAATATGTTTGCAGGTGTCTAATACCGCCTTATGTTCTGTATCAACAGTTATAATATGGTTGCCTTTTGATGCATAGGCATCAAACACTCCTTTAATTGCAAGGTTGTCACTTTCGGTAGCGCCAGATGTAAAAATTATCTCGTTGGGTTCAGCCCCAATTAATGCTGCTACCTGTTCCCGGGCAATTTTTACCGCTTCTTCAGCCTGCCAGCCATAAGCATGCGTTCTGCTGGCTGCATTGCCAAAGTATTGTGTAAAGTAAGGCAGCATATCATCAAGCACACGCGGGTCAACACGTGTTGTGGCATTATTGTCCAAATAAACCGGCAGCTTAACCATGCCACAAAATTAGGCTAAATGGGGTTACCTTAGCGGTATGGTGCATGTACATGCTAAGCCATTTTAATTTAAACATCATGCTAAACATTGAGCACATAGGTATTGCTGTAAAAAGCCTGCAAACATCTATTCCGCTGTTTGAACAATTGTTAAATACCTATTGCTATAAAACAGAAATAGTAGAAAGTGAAAAAGTTACCACAGCCTTTTTTAAGCAGGGCGAAACAAAAATTGAATTGCTGGAGAGTATGGATGAAGATGGCGTTATAGCAAAGTTTATTGAAAAGAAGGGAGAGGGGATGCATCATATTGCCCTTGCTGTAGATAATATTGAAACCGAAATGAAAAGGCTAAGTGATGCAGGCTTTATACTATTAAATACTACACCAAAGCGGGGCGCTGATAACAAGCTGGTGTGTTTTTTACACCCAAAAGGCACTAATGGTGTTTTAATTGAACTGTGCGCTCCTTATATACAATATTAATTGTGTTTAAACTTTACATGTCTTTTGTTGTAAAAAGTTAAAACTTATTATGCCATATTTTAATGTAAAGGCATAGCTTTTTAAAATAGAGTTAAAATAGCAATAAATAGGTACTTCGTAGTTTATTTCTAACGTAATTTGCTGAATATTAATCTTTTCAGGCAAGATGAGAAATACGATGAATAGTAGAATTTTGTAATATTCTTTTACAGAAAAAGTCCACTCAGTTTTATTTGTACCCTGCATCTTGCAAATAGCCCAGCCTTTGTTTTTTGGATACTTTATGTAGCTGATAGCCTTTATTTCATAAAAAAGAAATACCGGCTGCTGGGGTGCTATTTTATTGGGCAGATTTTTATAAGGGTTACGAAAATATAAGTAATAAACTGTTTTTAAATAACAATCCGTACATCTCAATTATCAAAACTATGGCAAAAAAATTGCTCCTGGTAGCTTTTGCCCTAACCTTTGCATCTAAAGCACTGTTTTCGCAAGCCTTTATTTATGTTCACCAGAAAAACATTAACGAAGAATCTTCGGTTGACTTCAATTTTTCGCTGCTTAACAGTTCGGGCACCTCGCTAAATACCTGGAAGTTTAACGACCAGGCCAATTCAGACAACGTTTCACTGTCTGGCAATCATCTGTATGTATACGATATTGGTGTTGGCCACGGTACAGGCGGCGATGGCGAAATGTGGGCGATAGCCAACTCATCCGGCGCCAATATATCCAACACAGGCGGGGCGGCGGGTACCATATATCACAGGTCACCTGCCAGCAGCACATGGTCTGCCATAACATCTATCACCACGGCTACCTCTATCGATGGCGCTTATGCAAACCAATTTGTATATTCTACTTCAGGCGGCGTATATTTTTATTACAATGGCAGCGTTACAACCTTGTACACGTCTGGCAACACCGTTACTGATGTAACTGCAAACAACGGCCGCATTGCAGTGGTGGCCAACGGTGTTATCTATTTATACAACAGCAGTTACACTGCAACAAGTGCACCTGCCGCTAACGGGTCGTGGACCACTCTTTATAACACTGGTAATACGGGCTCGCGCATAGATATGAACGTTGGCGCAACGCTTGTTGCTTATACCATACCCGGCAGCAACGCAATAAACACGGTAAACTTTTCAGGTACTACTGCAAGCCTTGGCTCCGCAGGTACAGGCGCCACAGGTTCAACTGCAGATATTGCCTATGACGATAAAAATAATGTATATACTACTTGTTCCGATAACAGCAACGGGGGCACCGATGTGGTTGCATCGTACAACGGCAGCGCCTGGACCACAGAAACATCTGCAAGAAAGGTAATGCGTTTAACTGGTGGAGCCGGCAAACAGGTGTATGGCGTTGAATACCTTGGCAGAACAGGGCTGGCGCAGCCCATCTGGTACAGGGCCGTTGATAATACGGGCACGGCCTATTGGATTGATGATGAAAGAATAAGAAGCAGCTCATCCCTTGCCGGGAATGGTATAATAATACCGGTGACATCCGCAGGCACTTATACCGTGCAGGAAACCCTGCCAACCACATCATGGGATTTGGGCCGGTTTAACCTGTACGACCCCGCAGGTGCATCAACCGCTAATGTTTCATCAAACTCGGCCACGGTAGTTATCGGCAGCAGCGCAATTACCAACGGCGAGGTTGTTTATGTTGAATTTGTTAATGAAAAATTGAACCCCAAAGCAATATCCCTTACCTGTACTACACAAACCCTGCAGTCGTTTGATCCTGTAGATTTTGGTTCAGCTACGTATGGAACTCCTGTGGAAGGTACTGCTTACCACGATTATCCCGGCAGCACACCGGAAGATGGATACTATTTTGTGGTGAAAGCATTTTCAGGCAATTGGTATTCCAGCCCGGGCATTACAGACCATACCGGCAACGGGGGTTACTTTTTAGTGGTAAACGCGGCATATACAAAGGATGAATTTTACCGGCAGCGTGTTACCAACCTTGTACCCGGCCTGCAATACACAATATCTTTTTACGCAGCAAACGTTTCGTCGGGGTCTCCTATTGCCCCTAATGTACTGTACGGTTTGCAGGATTTAAGTGGCAATATTGTAAACAGTGTTATCAGCGGCACATTTGCTACTGACAATAACTGGCATTACTATTCTTTTACATTTACAGCAACCACATCAACTGCCGACCTTTTTTTACGTAACCAAACCATTGGCGGCAACGGTAATGATATAGCCCTTGACGATATAGCTTTAAACCCGGTAATTACTCCATTACCTTCAATAACGGTATTGCCGGCCATTGCACCTAACGTGTGTATTGGCACAGCATACACGTTTAGTAATTCGCAGTCAGGCGGTATTTGGACGTCAAGCCCCAGCGCCAATGCTACTATTAATCCAAAAACGGGTATAGCAAGCGGTATTGCTGCAGGTAATGCCATTATTACTTATACTTATACTAATGCAATAGGTTGTGTTAGCACGGCAAGCACCGGTATAATTGTTAGCGCCCCGCCAACAATTACCGCGTCTGATATTTTGGGCGGTACGGTTTGTTTAACCCAAACTGACAGCCTAAAATCATCCCCCGGCGGCGGAACCCTGCCTTATACCTACGCGTGGACCAGTTCAGGCACAGGCAATGGGCTTGGCACTGCAAATATTCCATCAACAACTGCAACGCCAACAGCGGCAGGCAGCTTTACATATACTATAAAAGTAACTGATGCTGTAGGTTGTTCTGCAACCGCAGCGGTGGCGTTAAATGTATCTTCAAACACACCGCCAACGGTTACTGCAACTGCAACAACCTCACCTTTTTGTACTAATAAATCAATTACGCTTAATTCTTCAGCAACTGGCGGTACAGGGCCTTATGCATACACCTGGTCTGCCACGCCAACCGGTAATGGTTTAGGCGCTACCGGTACCCAAAACACCAATGCAACGCCAACAGCAGCAGGCACATACAGCTACGAGATTTTTGTGGTAGATAACGGCACAAATTGCAGGGTGGCAAAATTTGTTTCGGCAACGGTTAACACAAGCCCAACGGTAACGGTGGCAGGGCCAACAGGCACACAGCAATTATGCAACAATTCAAGTTACGCAATAACGTCATCACCAGCCGGTGGCTCAGGCAGCTATACCTATGCATGGACTGCTTCAAAAGTTTCAGGAAATGATAATAACGCCGGCCTTCAGTCGCCGGTAAACCAACAAAATGTTATAGCCAAACCAACATTAACATTGTCAGTTTTGGGTACGCCCGATGTTTATAATTATGCAGTTACAGTTACCGATGGCAACGGGTGTACTGCCACTGCTAACACCAATGTTACTGCATATTTAAATGCGCTGGCAGCAGCGCCGTCGGTATCTGTAAGCACGCCATCATCAAACCAAACTTTGTGTAGTGGCAGTACCATCAGCCTTACTGCGTCAGCCTCTGTTGGCGCGGGTGGTAGCGGTCTAACTTATTCCTGGACCGGGCCTGGCAGTTATACATCTGCTTCGTTAAGCCCCGGCACAGTTACACCATCTGCCAGCGGCGTATATACCATTAAGGCAACACAGTCCAATGGATGTTCTGCTTCGGCAACATCACCTTCTATTACGGTTAACCCTTCGGTATCGGTAGCCGCCAGCAGCTATGCGCCAAGTTTGTGTTCAGGTTCAACCGCAACGCTGGACAGTGTTTATGCAGTGGCTTCGGCAGGTACATCGCCTTACACTTACTCTTGGGCATCAAGCGGCGGCATGTCAGTATCAGCGCCTTCCAGCGCCTCATCTGCGGTAACAGGCGGCAGTACCGGCAATACTTACACATTTACCATTACCCTTACTGATGCAAAAAACTGTACAGCTACAGCAACAACTACCGTAGCCAGGAAGAGTTCTTCAGGACCGTCTGTTTCGGGCATGGCGTCGGCTGCAACTATTTGTATCAACACGGCTACTGCGTATAGCCCCACAGTAACGGCGGGCAGTTCATCATCACTCACTTATCTATGGACAGCCTCTCCTTCAACAGGTGCAGGCCTTGGGGCAACATCAACTTCAAATACTACTGCAACTCCAACGGTAGCGGGCAGCTATATATATACCATTAAAGTAACAGATGGCAACGGGTGTGCGGTATCAGCCAGTACCGGCGCGCAAACCGTAAATGCTGCCTTAGCTGTTAGTGTTGCCAGCAGTGCGCCGGGTTTTTGCGGCAGCGGTGGCAGCATAAATCTTTCAGCTATAACAACAGGTGGCAGCGGTACTTACAACAGCTATGTATGGACAACCGGCGTCATCACATCTCCTGGCTCAACCACAGTAAGCCCAACATCATCAACCACAACAAATGTTACCACAGCTACCATTTCAGCTGCTACCGTAGGTACATCGCAATTTCAATACACCGCTGCAGTAACCGATAGTAAAGGCTGTATTGGTACAGGCTCCTCTGCAGTACTTGTGGTGGGCAGTACAATAACACTAATAACACCTACGGCAAGCATAGGCACGCCGTGCGTTGGGCAACAGTTTACGCTTACCGGCACCTTTAGCGGCGGTACCAGCCCTTACAGTTATACGTGGACACCGCCTTCGCATTCAGCCGTAACAACAGCCAGCGGCTCAACAAGCTCGTCTCCTATAGCTACTACAGCCACTGACTCAACTGCGGGCAACTACGCCTTTGGCCTGGTATTAATAGATAAAAATAATTGTACCGTCTCCGGCACAACTCCTATTAAAGCGATAAACGATACCCCGGCAGTAACCCTTGCTGCAAACAGGTACAACCCTTGTGCAAACCCTGCTGCTACTATAAACCTTACGGCCACTTTAACAACAGCAACCGTGTCGCCATATACGTATGCGTGGACCGGCTCAGGTGTAGTTAATAACACATCAGGCGCTACTACTACAGCAACACCCACAGCCAGCGGACCGTATACCGTAAAGATTACTGATGCCAATTTATGTGCATCCACAGCGTACTCTCCAACTGTAACGTTAGACCAGGCTACACCAAGTATAAGTATAAGCTGCGGTACAAACGGCAGCGGGCAGAAGTACGCGCAGTTGTTTGAAAGCAACGGCACAACATGGTATTGGACGCCGCCTGCCGGCGCGCGTTTTTATACAAGCTCAATCCTTAGTACAGGTTCTGACAGTGATATATCACACCTGCAGGCACCATTTATTACAAAAAACGGTATTTACAATGTTCAAATAACAAATTCAAATGGTTGTATTGGCAGCGGCCCTTACAATGTTACAGGCAGTTGTTCTATAGTGCTGGCAACAAATATGCTGTCGTTCACCGCAAGTGCGCAGGGGCAGAAAGCATTGTTAAGCTGGACCGCGGCTACAGAAGCAAACGCCGACCGCTTTGTTGTTGAACGCAGCAGCGACGGCACTAATTTTGAACAATTGGGCACACTTTATACAACCCAAAACGGCACTGCCGGTATTCAATACAGTTATGCTGATGAGCACCCTGTAACAGGCTTAAACTATTACAGGCTTAAGCTGGTTGACAAAAACGGTGCGTATAGTTATTCTGCTGTGCGTACAGTAAGCTTTAGCGGCATGTTTATAGTGCAGTTGTACCCCAACCCTGCCAGCAGTTACCTTGTACTGGACTTCAACAGCGATAAAGAAGAAAAATCATTCATTTTTATTGAAACAGCGCAGGGCAGCCGTGTATTTACAAATGGCCAAACCATTGTAAAAGGGGCAAACCGTATTGTTGTAAACCAAATAGCAAACCTTGCACAGGGCGGTTATTTTATAACACTGCAAACTGCAACAAAAACTTACAGGGCTAAATTTATTAAGGGAGATAAATAAAATGTTTCATTTTTGAGATTCGGACAACATCTCCTGTTTCTACAGGGGATGTTTTTATTTTAAATAGCCATGTGCATGCATCATCCGCCTAATTGCTTTTTCTCTTTCCAATTTCCGCCTTATTTTTAAGCTAACCAATTAAACAGGCATGAGAAAAATAACCAGCGCAGTGTTTCTGCTGTACCTGCCCCTTTTTTTATTAGCACAAAAAAAACCGCTTGACCATACCGTGTACGACGTATGGCAAAGCATTGGCGAGCGTGCTATAACTAACAATGGCAAATATGTAGCTTATGTAATAAACCCGCAGGAAGGCGATGGTGTTCTTGTGGTGCAAAGCGCAGACAGCAGCTATAAAAAAGAAATACCGCGGGGCTATACTATTACCCTTACTGAAGACAGCAGGTTTTTAATATGTAAGATTAAGCCTTTGTTTAAAGATACCCGTGACGCAAAAATTAAAAAGAAAAAGGCTGATGAAATGCCAAAGGACTCGCTGGCTATTTTGCAGTTGGGTACCGATAGCCTTATTAAAAAGCCGGGCGTAAAGAATTATAAAACACCGGCAAAGGCTGCCGGTTGGGTGGCTTATTTATTTGATAAGGGCTTTGGTGAAAATACAAAGCCACGGTCTGCGCCTGACTCACTTTCAAGGCTAAACAATATTGCAGCTATAGCCGACAGCCTGGCGCATGTGGCAGACAGCCTGCGCAATAAAGTTGCAGAGGCAAAGAACAATGGCATGGCGGTGTTGCAGGCAACTAAAAAAGATGTAAAGAAAGTTGTTGCCGAACCCTTTGAGGAAGGCGGAAGGTTGGTTTTACTGAATCTTGCTACAAGGGAGGAAACAATTTTTCCGCTGGTGAGCGACTATGTGTTTAGTAAAGGCGCCGAAAAATTACTGGTTGAAACAACTAAGCGAAATAACGATAGTATAACCAAAGCAACAGTATTGCTGGTAAGCCTGCCCGGTAAAAAAATTGATACAGTGATGAAAGGCTTTAACGATGCAAAGAATTATGCGTTTGATGAAGCTGCCACCCAACTTGCCTTTGTTGCCGAAAGAGACAGCAGCGTGAAGGCGCTGCAAAAATATTATAAGCTTTGGTATTATAAGCCTGGTATGGATAGTGCGCAATTGCGCGGCGACCGTAATACCGCCGGTGTTACAAAAGGCTTAACCATAAGTGAGAACTACCAGCTTAATTTTAGCCATAGCGGAAAGCGCCTGTTTATAGGCCTGGCGCCCGTAAGGCCGGTAAAGGACACGACAATACCCGATTTTGAAAAGGCTGGCCTTGATGTATGGAACTATAAGGACGACGACCTGCAGCCTGTACAATTAAAAAACCTGGACAGGGAATTAAGAAGAAGCTACTTAGCTATGCTAACAGATGGCAGTGATAAGATAGTGCAGTTGGGCAGCGAAGTTTATCGTACAGTATTTACACCCGGCCAGGGCGATGCAGGTATTTTTTACACCAGTACTGATACCGGCAGAAGAGTGGCAAGGCAGTGGCAGGGTTATACATTTAATGATGTTTACAGTATAAACCCTGAAACAGCTGCAAAAAGCCTTATTGCGAAAGACTTTAAAGGAACGATAGATACATCAACCACAGGCAAATACCTGCTGATGTATGACGACAGGAAGAGGGGCTATTGGGTATATAACAGCACAACAAAGCAACTATATAAAATAGGCGCCGATATAAAATATCCTTTGTATGATGAAGAAAATGATGTGCCCGACGACCCCGCACCATATGGCATAGCAGAATGGGAGAAGAATGATAAATACATTTACATATATGACCGGTATGACATATGGAAGGTTGACCCGGAGGGAAAGGAGAAATCAATTACTGTTGCTGGATTTTCGTCAAGGGCCGGCAAAATTTCATATAGGTTTATGAAGACAGGGCTTGATGAAAGATATATTGATACCGCACAGTACAGTTACTTTAGGTATTACAATGAGGAAAATAAATCGGGAGGTTTTATTACTGCAAAAATTTCTTCTTTTCAGGCAAGCTTGAATGTAATTGCTGCTGAAGGTGGTTTTTCTTACAACAGCTTTTTAAAAGCTGACAGTGCAGACGTTTATTTATATACAAAAGAAAATTTTGAAGCGTCTCCCAATATTTACGTTACGTCAAACTCAATTGACTCCATATTTTATGCCGAAAGAAAACTACATAATAAAATAAATATGTCTTTCTCGTTACAGGCCATTCAACTCTCACACATCAATCCGCAGCAATCACAATATCTGTGGGGCAGTGCCGAATTGTTTAAGTGGAAAGCTTATACGGGCAAAGAGACAGAAGGTGTTTTATACAAACCGGAGAACTTTGACCCGAAGAAGAAATACCCGATGATAGTGTACTATTACGAACGTAATAATAATACATTGCTAAATTACCAGGCACCTGCGCCAACACCATCAAGATTGAACATACCTTTCTTTGTAAGCAATGGCTACGTGGTATTTGTACCTGACATTTGGTACACCACCGGCCATCCCGGCAAAAGCGCGTACGATTATGTGGTAAGTGGTACACGCGCTTTAATAAAGCAAGGTTTTATTGATAGCTCTAAAATAGGCCTGCAGGGCCAAAGCTGGGGTGGGTATCAAACCGCTTATCTTATTACACAAACAAACCTTTACGCCGCAGCATGGGCAGGCGCCCCGGTGGTTAATATGTTTAGTGCTTATGGCGGCATACGGTGGGAGAGTGGCCTTGACCGTCAGTTTCAATACGAGAAGACACAAAGCCGCATTGGTGCAACCATTTGGGAAAGGCCAAATTTGTATATTGAGAACTCGCCGCTATTTCACTTGCAAAAAGTAAAAACGCCGTTGGTTATTATGAGCAACGACGCCGATGGAGCAGTGCCGTGGTACCAGGGTATAGAATTTTTTACAGCGATGCGCAGGCTTAACAAGCCGGTTTGGATGCTTACCTATAATGGTGAAGCGCATAACCTTGCTGAACGAAGAAACCGTAAGGATATTCAAATTAGGGAGCAGCAATTCTTCGACTGGCTGTTAAAGGGCCAAAAGCCCCCTGTTTGGATAACCGATGGCGTGCCTGCTGCCTTAAAAGGCATTGATGCAGGCCTGGAAATAAAGTAGTTACAATTATATGCAAAACCTATAAACGGCAGCTCTGCAAAAAGCTGCCGTTTTTTATTTGTATATAACAATTTGCCGTTTGTCAAAAATTGGTAAAATTCTTTTAAAATTAATAATCGTAATAATTACACTTATTCCGAATGACGTACATTTGCACCAGTCACAACAATAAATAATTAACTATTTAAATATCTTGTCCGTAAGCGGACAGTTTGGTTGCGGGGGTAATTTCTATTACCCCTTTTTTATTGTATGCAGTTAATGTTGGAATAAAAAAAATTGGGGCGACCGATAAAACGGACGCCCCTTGCATATAAAACCAAACTACCGCTTGAGAAAAAACTGGAAATTATTTTATTTGTAAGCTTTTAAAATATTACCGTTAATGCCAAAAAGCAGGGTGCTGTTAACTGTTACTATACTGCGCACATCCCCCCGCAAATGAAACCCTGATTGTAATTGATTAACATAAATAAAATTGCCCTTGCCATCGTTATGCAGTAAAATACCATAGTTAGCATCATACTTCCCAAAACGCAGCCTCGCATGGTTGATGTTGCCACAAAGCAGCAGGTCGTTATTACCGTCTTTATCATAATCTATTGCTGCCATGGCAAAAACAGGAGAGAACTGCACTTCAAGCGGCAATTGTTTTTCAACAAATTTGCCGTTGGCGCTACTTTCAAAATATGCAGTTTTAAAATAATTAACCTGCAAGTGCCCCGCGGTTTTTAATTGGTCACTGGTAAACAGGTCGTTTATGGTAGCATCTGCATAGCTCTTATAGTCCTGGAATTTTTTTCTGAAAGAGGTCATTTGCGTAAACAGCTCATCCCTTGACATATAGGGATAGCTTTTGCCCTGAATATAAAAGCACAAAAAGGGGTCAACATAACCATCATTGTCAAAGTCTTTATAGTACAGTTCAGCAGGCTCTGCATCAGATGCCTTGCACTGGCTGTTAAGGCCGGCGTTGCCTATAATAAGGTCTTCTTTGCCATCCTTATTAAAATCTCCTGTCAATAGCTTATTCCACCAGCCGCTATATTCTTTATCAAAATAATCTTTTGTTTTGTTTTGTAATGTGCCGTTTGTATTAACAAACGCTGATACCGGCATCCATTCGCCTATCACCACAAGGTCTTTCTTATTATCGCCATTCAGGTCTATCCATGCAGCATCTGTAACCATTCCAATTTTTTGAAGGCCGGGTGCAAGTGTGGCTGCCTGGTTGGTAAAGTGGCCTTTACCATCATTTATCAGCAAAAAACTTTCGGGTGTTTCAGGGTATCTGCCCGGTATAACGCGGCCACCTACAAAAATATCTGGTTTGCCATCGCCGTTAATATCAGCAACTCTTGCGCAGCTTTTGCTTACATGCATAACCGGCAGTGCATCGGCCGCTTTTGTAAAATTGCCCTTACCATCATTAAGGTAAAGCCTGTCCTGCAGTAAGGCATCATCAGCCGCATAATTGCCATAACCGCCACTTGCTGCATACAGGTCAATAAAGCCATCGCCGTTTGCATCAAAAAAAACAGCATCAGCGTCTTCGCTTTGTTTGTCAGCATCAAAAGCAGCTTCTGTTTTTTTAATGAATGAGCCACTCTTCTGTTGCAGGTATAAGGCTGCCGGCTGGCCATTGCCGCTGCCTGCATAAATATCTTCAAGCCCATCGCCATTTACATCGCCTTTTGCCAGGCACGGCCCGGAGAAAGATTGCGGGTTAACCATTAACGCCTGGCGTTTAAAATCGTTAATAGCAAGGCTGTGGTGCTGGTAGTCTATAGGTGCTTTAACCTCGCTAAATAATGGGGCAGAAGGGTTAGCCGCCGGTGCAATAGCGGTTGCACCTGTTTCCTGCACATGCAATATTTGGTTAGCCTTTACACTGCTAAGCAACTGGCGCATACCGCTCTGCCACACGATGGTAACAGAATCGATCACAGAATCAGCCCCAAGGCCAACATGTAAAATATTTGATACTGTAGATTGGTAGCCTCTTGCAGGCTGCTGCTCAATATACTGTAGCTTGCCTTTGTTGTATACAGTAAGTTTGGCACCTATGCCACTGGTATTGCCGCCTTTGCCGGTTAGCTGTACTTCAAGATAATTATGTTTTAGTTTGTTGTTTTCTTCGTTTTGATAGATGAATGCAGGCTGGTTTATGTTATTTACAACCAGGTCAAGGTCACCATCATTATCAAGGTCAGCATAGGCAGCGCCGTTACTGTTAGATGGTATGTTTATGCCCCATTGCCTGCTAACATCGCTAAAGGTAAGGTTGCCATTATTTTTAAAAGCGTAGTTTATAACGTTTGATGCCGGCATTTGGCTTACAATATCCAGCACATCTTCGCGCCTTAACCGGCCTTTGGTTTGTGTATACTCGTTCATATATTTTATAAAATCCATATTGGTGTAGTCGCGCAAATAACCGTTTGTTACAAAAAGGTCTTTCCATCCGTCGTTGTCAAAATCAGCAAATAGCGGGCTCCAGCTCCAGTCGGTATTGCTTATGCCGGCTAACTGGCCTATTTCGCTAAACGTTCCGTTGCCATTATTTATCTGCAGCATGTTGCGCATATACTGGTAGTAAAAACCCGAACGCACTAACACGTCAAATTTTTCATAATTGTCAGGAGCAAACAATAATTTTTGCCTGCGGTTATCTTCCGGCAGCATGTCTAACGAAAAAATATCGGGTAAAGCATCGTTGTTTATATCAGCCACCGCATCACCCATTGAGAATTGGGAGATGTGGCCCACTGATGATTCTAACTGGTTGGTAAAAGTGCCGTTTTTATTGTTGATGTATAAAAAATCGGGAACGCCATAGTCATTCGACACATAAAAGTCGGGCCAGCCATCGCCGTTTATGTCTGCAATGCCTGCCCCAAGCCCGTAGCTCAGTGCAGAACTGTTGATGTTTGTTGCAGCAGTAACATCAGTAAAATGGTTGTTATCGTTTTTGTATATCCTTACACCAATCCTGTCGTCAGGTTTGGCAAATAATTGTTTTGTGCCATTTGAATCAAGTACCGGAAGGTTGTGCGGGTTATGGTGCAATAAAAGCATATCAAGGTCTCCGTCCCTGTCGTAATCAAAAAAATATGCCTGGGTGCTGTAGCCGCTATCTGCAAGGCCGTATTTAGCTGCCTGCTCACTAAACTGCGGAACCCCGCCTGCATTATTGCCGTTGTTAATAAACAACTCGTTCATTCTTTTTTCACCACGAAGCATGCCTGAATGGCAAACGTAAATATCCATTTTACCATCACCATTAACATCGGCCATCGTTACGCCTGTTTTCCATGGGCCCGGCCTGCCGCCAACCTGTGCCGCATTGGTAATATCTTCAAACTGCATGTGGCCTTTATTAAGGTACAGTTTGTTATCGGTCATATTTCCTGAAAAATAAATATCCTGCAGGCCATCGTTGTTTACATCGCCTACTGCAACGCCGCCACCATTATAAAAATACTCGTACAACAGTACATTGGTGTTAAGCCCTTCTGTAAGAGTATCGTTAAAATCAACATGCGTTTCAGATGCAGGCAATAAGGTAAAAAGCGCATCCTGCGGGGTGTTGGAAGAATTGTTGTTTTTGCACGCAGTTATACACACAACTGCAATGCAAAAAATATACAGGCAAAATTTATTAGGCAAAACATGTTATTAAGGGTGAACAAAAAAAAGAACCTATACCGGTTTTTTACAACCGGCATAGGTTCAAATCTATAGATTTAACTGTGCATTAAAATAAATTATTCTTAATAACCCGGGTTTTGTACCAGCTTACTGTTTTTATTTACTTCATCACGGCTAATTGGCCTGTAATACATTTTATCGTCCCAGGTTCTATTCTCCAGTGAGTTATCAAAATATGTTACATAAGTATAAGTGTACTTAGTTTCATCATGGTGATAAGGAACCGGTGCAGTAGCGCCTGATTTTAGTTTGCCGGTTACATTTATAAACTGAAGTTTACGGCCAAGTGTAGTTGGCGCTATCATCCACCTGCGTGCATCGTGATAACGCTGGTCTTCAAATGCCATTTCAACCCTGCGTTCATTCCTGTATTCATCTTTTAAGGCCTGGCCTGAAGATGTTACTGCAGGCATGCCTGCCCTAAACCTTATTTGATTAAGCCAGGTTTTTGCTTCGCCTTCCTGTCCTAATTCAATACAAGCCTCAATATAATTGAGCGCCACTTCTGTGTAACGAATAATGGGAACCGGGAGGAATTGCCTTGTGTTGTTGTCAACAACGTTTGGATCCGGGTCAATTTCCTTGCGCATGTAATAGCCGCTCCATGACGCATTCCAGTTTTCAATGGTGCTGTTCCTTGTATCAAGGCCTGCAAATAAAGTTCCGGGAACTGATTCATAAGAACCTACCTGTATTTGGTTGGCAGGGTCAACATTGCCTGATATTTTATCACGTGGTTTCCACGTAGCACCGTCATACATAATGGTGGCATATAAACGGGGGTCCCTGTTAACGTATGGGGCTGCTGCTTCAGCAGCGTTGCTCCAGTCGAACCTTGTTCCATCCATCATTTCATAGTCATCCACCAATTCCTGAATAGGCACATTACCTGCCCAGTTGTGGTAACCATTCGGGCCGTTGTCAAGACCAATTGATGTACCGTCGCCGCCAGGACCGCCTGAATACAGATCAGCCGAATAGTCGCGCTGAAATATTAATTCTGACGAAGCTGCAGCGTCAACGCCCGGCGCTTTACTTGCACCGCTTGTTGATGTTGAGATGTAGTTGTTTATAGCATTATCTCTTGTATCTGGTGCTGACAGGCCAAATTTATAACCTGAGGAAGCATCTAATACAGCTTTTGCTGCATCGCGTGCTGCTGTCCACCTTGCCGTACGGTCGCCGCTTGTATAACCTACCAGCTCCGGTGTGGCATAAGCCGCAATGGTTGCAGATTTAGCTTTTGCTGTTGGTATATCATGCAGGTCGCTTGCAGCATATAACAATACACGCGCTTTTAAAGCCATTGACGCAAGTTTTGTGGCACGGCCTTTTGCTAACGTTTTGCCATCAAGCAGCAAAGCTGCACTGTCGCAATCGCTAACTATAAAGTTAATGCACTCTTCATACGTGCTCCTGGCAATAGTGTAGTCTTCATTTAAGCCATAGGCCCGGGCAACAAGTGGTACCGCACCATAAAAACGTACCAGCTGCTGGTAAAAATAACCGCGCAAAAAATGGGCCTCACCCTGCAGGCGTTCATTTAAAGCAGGATCGTTAAACGTGGCTGTTTTTAGATTCTCCAGTGCCACATTGCAACTCCTTATGCCACTATACATGTTACCCCATGCATAAGTGCCATCTTCCCATCCTGGGTTTGAAGGAGACAAAGTGCCTTCGTTGATCGTATTAATATTACGGCCCGGATGCACAAACACCGCTTCATCGCTTAAACTGGCCAATTGCTGTTCACTTCTTCCCGCATCACCCAACGTAGTATATATGTTGGTAACAAAGGCTTCAGACAGCGAACCATCTGTCCATGTTATTGCCGATGAAATGGAAGTGAGGGGAGTGGTATTTAAAAAGTCCTTCTTGCACGACGCCAGCACTATAGCGGCGCCGGTTATCATATATAGTATTCTTTTCATGGCTTACAATTTAAAAGGTAACTTTTGCACCTACGTTAATTATTCTTGCTTGCGGGTAGTATTGACCACTGCCGTTAGTTGATTCAGGATCATATACTTTTTGTTTTGACCAGGTTGCAAGGTTAAGTGCATTAGCATATACGCGTAAAGCGGATATACCGGATTTCTTAAGCAGGGTTCCACCTAAATTATATCCAAGCTCAACGTTCTTAAGACGAAGGTAGTTTGTGTTGTACAGGTAATAAGTATTATTGCCTGCATTACCGCCATCATAGTAAGTATTGCTTCTGTTGGCTATACGTGGGTCAACGCTGCTTGGGTGGTCAATGGTCCACTGGTGGTCGTAGGTGTACTGTAAGTAGTTACCTATGTCGCCAGATTCAGTATTGATATAAAGCAAGCCGCCTGTAGCGCCCTGGAATAATATTGACAGGTCAAAACCTTTATAACCTACGTTAAAGTTAACACCGCCCGTAAAGGTTGGGTCAATTGATTTGTCAAGCCTTACCTGGTCGTCTGCAGTAATCTTACCATCATGGTTAATATCCTTAAACTTCATATCACCTGGTTTTAAGGCAGGTGTTAAGCCGCTGTAGTCAATACTGTTGGCGTCAATATCCTTTTGTGTTGCAAAAACGCCGTCGTACTCATACGCAAGGTAAGTGCCGCCGCCGCCGCTGGTATATGGGTGGCCTGTAGCAAGCTGCCATGCCGGTGCGCCTGGGGGTTCATCCTGGAATACGATCTTGTTTTTATAAACACCGCCTGTTACGTTTACAGCAAAAGTAAAGTCGCCGCTGTGGCCGTTGTAACCAACAGTCCAGTCGTAACCTTTGTTTTGTGATTTGCCTATGTTAGTTGGTGGTAACAAATTACCAATACCGCTTGATGCAGGTGTTGAACCTTGTTTGCGCCACAGGATGTTAGAGCGTTTGTTCAGGAACCAGTCAACCTCAAACGTTATATGGTTATTAAGTAAAGCGCCTTCAAGGCCGATATCTGCATTTTTTGCAGTTTCCCATGTAAAGCTAGGGTTTGGCACAACTGTTTCGTATAACGTTTTAAAGCCCTGGTCGTTAATAGTATAGCTGCCAAAACCGTAAGTTGACAGGTATTGGTATTCTTTTAAAGAACCGCCATAATAAACCTGGTCATTACCAACTTCAGCATAAGAACCTCTTAACTTAAGGTTGCTTACAAACTTCACATTGTCTTTAAACCATTTTTCTTCTGATATCCTCCAGCCACCAAGGAAGCCGGGGAAAAAGCCCCAACGCTGTTTGGTATCAAACAGGTAAGAACCATCCGCACGCCACAAAAACTCTAACAGGTATTTTTCCTTATAGTTATATGCGGCACGGCCAAAATAGCTAAGCCTTGCCCTGTTGTAACCTGCACCGCTTGCCTGCTGGCCTGCAGTACCACCTGCAAACAGTTGGTCAAGTGCGGGAGAAATAAAGTTGGTGCGGTAAGCGCCAAAATCATCTTCTTTGTCTGTTTCTTTAGTAACGGCTGCTAACAGGTTAATGGTGTGGTCGCCAAAAGTTTTGTCGTAGTTAATAAAACCTGAGGTTAGAATGTTTAATGTGTTGTAGTCATTTTCATTCAGCTGCGGGCTGGTAAAAGTTGAACGCAGGTTTTTGGTTAACACCGGTATGCCGTTGGCATCAACGGTTGAATGGTCCCAAAAATAAAGGTACCACGGTGTTTGCCATGTTTTTGTACGTTCAATCTCTTTGTCAACGTTAGCGGTAGCGCTAAGTTTTAAGCCCGGTACGCCTGGAATAAGAAATTCAATTTTGCCGTTTAACTGGAAAAAGTCGCTCCTGTCGTCAGCATAACCTGTTTGGTTAGTGGCAATAACAATAGGGTTTTGACCATTTTCAATATCCGGGCCTGGTAAACCGTTTGGCCATACTTCAGGGTCGGTAGGCCTGCCACGCATCAGCATCCTGAATATTGAGCCTGCTGATTGTGTTGGAAAGTGGCGATATTCTTCACGTGCTGTTAAGCCAACGCTGGTGCTAATGTATTTATTAATTTTAGCATCAATGTTAGTAAGCATGTTGTATTGCTTATAACCGGTAGCTGAATTTTTGTAATACCCATCCTGGTTTTCGTAACCGAATGATGTTAGGTATCTTACATTTTCGCTGCCGCCTTTAATTTGTAAAGTATGTTGCGACTGCGGAGACCAGTTTTTAAGTGTTGTTTTAAACCAGTCTGTATTAGGATGGCCCCATGGGTCGCTGCCATCTTTATATTTCGCCACATCGCCCGGCTGAAAGGGTGCCAGGAATGTGTTACCACCCTGTGTTTTATAAGAACCTGTTGAATTGAAAGCGGCTTCTGCAGCGCCCCATTCGCCTGAAGGGATACCGTCGTAAATAGTGGTTGAGTTGTTCATCTGCGCATACTCAACTGCACTGGCCATTTTAGGTATTAAAGTTGGTTGAGACCAACCCTGGTTAAAGTTGTAGCTTACCTGTGGTTTGCCTGTTTTACCATGTTTGGTAGTGATAAGGATAACACCATTGGCCGCCCTTGAACCATAGATAGCAGCAGAACCATCTTTAAGTACTGACATAGATTCAACGTCTGCTGGGTTTATACGTTCAAGACCGCCCGCAATGTCAGGTACACCGTCTACCACAATAAGGGCAGAACTGTTACCGAAGGTATTTACACCGCGGATGCGGATGCTTGATCCATCATAACCAGGCTCACCGCTACTTTGCACAGCAGTTACACCTGATAAACGGCCAACCAGCGCGTTCGACAAGTTTACTGTAGGCGCTTTTTCAAGCTCTGTACCTTTTACTGATGTAACGGCGCCCGTTACAGTTACTTTCTTTTGCGTACCATAACCCACCACTACCACATCATTTAGTTTGCCGGTAGCAGAAAATAAAGTAATGCTAAGATTGTTTGTGTTCTTTACATCAATTTCCTGTGTTTCATAACCAATTGAAGAGATGACAAGAGTACTCTTGCCATCCGGAACGTGAACGACAAAAGCACCGTCGTCACCTGATGTGCTACCAACAGTAGTGCCTTTAACTACGACACTTACATTTGATACCGGCGATCCTTTTTCATCAAGAATGCGCCCCTTAACTTCCTTATCGGCCTTGAAATGCGGAGATTTTGCTGACAATAAAGTAGTGGAAAAAATGCCTATAAGCAGGCACACCATCACCTGCAATCTTTTTAAATGTAAGATATGCAGGAAGAAGTTTTGTTTGTTCATACACAAGCGTATTTGGTTCTATAAATATTTAATCATAACAGTTTTTGTGTTGCAGTTGGTTTTAGGTATCGTTTATGTACATATTTAACCTGGGTTTAATTGTTTATAAATAATGTAATCGTTTGCACATGTGTTCTCAAAATAACGATCAGCTTTTGTGTAAACGATTGCACATTGGCCTTTTAATAATCAGTAACGCTTTTTTACCGGTACTGAGATTTCTTTTGTTTGTTTTCGTTTTTGGATACAAGAAAAGCCATATACCAGGTTAGCAATTACCGCGGTATACTGGCTGTTAAGCCGGTGCAGTTTTTACTACATCAGCAGGCAATCATTTTTACTACTTCGTCTTCTTCGCATTAAAAAATTAATTGTTACTAACTGTTTCCAGGCTGTGCTTTACCGATGAGTTACGGCAATACAATACCGGCTCAAGTACAACCCTGTCATTAAATGTTTCGTTAGGCCCGTTAATAAGGTCAACAAGCATTTTAAACGCTTCCCTGCCCATTTCAACCGTCTGTTGGTCAACTGTAGACAAAGAAGGCGTTATATACTCGCCAAAACTTTCATTTGCAAAACCTATTACACCAAAATCAACAGGTATCTTAATATTTTTTTCTTTTAAGCCTTGTATTACACCAAGCGCCGTATAATCTTCCACAGCAAAAACAGCATCAGGCGGCACTGCAAGCCGCATATAAAAATCAACAGCTTTTTTCCCGCACTCAATTGATATATTGCCCGGGTATATATATTCCTCTTTTACATCCATGCCATAAGCCTTCAGGGCATCCCTATACCCTTCAAGCCTGTCGTGAAATATTTTTAAATGCTGCTGGCCCGACACATGCGCAATATTTTTATACCCCTGTTTTATTAAATGCTCGGTTGCATAATAAGCACCCTTATAGTCGTTAATAATAACAGAAGGAACATTTATTGCATCGTTGGTACGGTCGAAAAAAACCAGCGGCACTTTTCTTTTTGCAAGCTCTTCAAAATGCGAAAAGTCTGTAGTGCCTTTGGCTATCGATGCCAAAATACCATCTACCCGAGCGCCTAAAAAAGCCTCTATTGCTTTAATTTCAAATTCAGTTGTTTCTTCTGACTGGTACAGCAAAATGCTAAACCCCGCGCTGTTTGCCAGGGTTTGAATGCCGTGTACTACGGAGCCAAAAAAGTTCATTTGCGCACTGGGTATAATTACACCAATTGTATGAGATTTGCCCGACCTTAATGAAGAGGCAATTCTGTTGCGCCTGTAATCCAGCCGCTGTGCGGCTTCCAGCACAAGCTTTCTTGTTTGTTCACTTATACGCGGGTTATTATGCAACGCCCTTGAGATGGTTGCAGACGTAAGGTTTAGCTCCCTCGCAATGTCTTGTATGGTGGTTTTATACGACAATATTTGTACAATCGTTTGCACAAGTTAACACTTCTTTTAGATTTCAAAACAAATTATTGTCATTTTTACAATAATTTTTTTAACATGTATTTTGTACACTTTTCGGTAAACGGGCAGGTTTACCGGGCAGAAACCGGCTTTTTAGTCTAATCCGAACACCTGGTGCATGGCTGGTACCTGCACATCTTTAAAGCCTTTTTTTAATAAACGGCGCTGAAATTCCTGCTGTACATCGTACTCTCCGTGTACAATAAACAGTTCTTTTACTTCGGCCGGGTTTTGGCAGGCAAGAAATTGTGACAGGTCATTATAATCGCCATGTGCGCTCATGCTGCGCATAACACCAACCTCCGCCTGTACCTTATAAAAATCGCCAAATATGCGCACCTCTTTTGCGCCATTCATTAGCCTGCCGCCAAGCGAGTGTGGCTCACAATAGCCTACTATAAGTACGGTATTCTTATGGTCGTTAATGTTGTTAAGTATATGGTGTTTTACCCTGCCTGCATCTGCCATGCCACTGGCTGATATAATAACGCATGGTTCAGGCATGTCATTCAATGCCTTGCTTTCATCAACCGTTTTTATAAAACGCAATCCATCAAAATCAAACGGGTCGCTGTCGGTCTTAAGCAGGTTTTTTATATCGCGGTTATAGTTCTCTGAATGGTGTTTAACAACATCGGTGGCTTCGCGGCTAAGCGGGCTGTCAACATAAACCGGTACCCTGCGTAGCTTTTTTTCGAGGCTCAGCCCGTTTAAAAAAAACAGCAACTCTTGTGTTCGTCCAACACTAAATGCGGGTATTATAAGCTTCCCCTTTTTTTCAACGCATGTTTTTTCAATCCATCCAAGCAACTGCTCGGGCGTATTTAAAACATCTTCATGCAGGCTGCTGCCATAAGTGCTTTCAATTAAAATATAGTCTGCCTGCGGAAAAACGTCAGGGGAGCGAAGAATAACATCTTTATACCTGCCCACATCGCCACTAAAGCTAACCTGTGTTGTTTTGCCATTCTCTGTAACACGCACATGCACCGCGGCACTGCCAATTATATGGCCTGCATCAGTGTACAACACCTGCAAGCCTTTTTCAATCTCAAACCACTCGCCATATTGCACTATGTTAAACAGGCCAAATGCTGCCTGTGCATCTTCAATAGTGTATAATGGCTCAATAGGTGGCTGGCCAAGCCTGGCGCGTTTTTTATTTACGAAACGTATATCATCGCGTTGAATTTCTGCTGAGTCAAGCAGCAGCACTTCTGCAAGGTCTTTGGTTGCGGGGGTGCAAAATATTTTGCCGTTAAAGCCTTGTTTAACAAGGCGGGGTATAAGGCCGCAATGATCAATATGCGCGTGCGACAGCAATAAATATTTTATGCCGCTTGCCTCAAAGCCAAACTGGCTGTTAAGCGTTTCTGTGTCTTTACCCAAACCCTGGAAAAGGCCGCAATCAAGCAAAACGGTGGTGCCATTATCAAGTGTGAGCAAGTGTTTTGAGCCGGTTACTGTTTGTGCGGCCCCGTGGAAAGCAATCTTCATGTATTATGTAATTTCTGTTTAAAGATAGGAGTTATAGTTATGCACATTGATGCATTATTTAAAAAACCTTCGTAACTTATGCGTCTAAAACCTGGTGTTATGAATACAATTCCAATTTCCCGGGTTGCCATCATTTTGTTTGCCATTGTAATTGGTGTATTTGGTATCTATCACTTTGTGGATCCTGAAAATTTAGCCATCCAGGTTCCAAGCTTTCTTTCAAATGCAAGACTATGGGTGTACCTTGTTGGTGCACTGCTTATTCTTGCCTCAGTGTCACTGATACTAAATGTGCAGGTTAAACTGGTATCTTATGTATTGGCAGTTTTAATGGTTTCTTTCGCCATTTTTATCCATTTCAGGGGTTACCTGGACCTCGCCAGCAAAGAAATGCAGGCTGTTTCGTTTATGAACATGCTTAAAGACCTTGGCCTTGCCTGTTGTGTGTTGTACATAGGGGCTACTGCCAGGCCAAAACATGCCGTAGTAAAGGAAACAATAATGCATGAGGAAATGGCCGTTAGCGCATAATAGTGCGCCTTGATGCTAACTGCTTATGAGAATTTTGGTTTTCAAACAATGTTTATTGCTTGCGGGGAATTATTATGCCAATGCAGGGCACAGCTTCTAACTTTATACTGGCTTTTACTGGTTCTTATAATTTTTAGGGTCAAGTGCAGCAGGTGTCCAGTCTGAAAAAAAGCCCATTACCTTTTGTTTATTGTAGCCTTTGTCCTGCTCAAGGTAGCCGGAGTTTTGTGTGTGAATTTGTTTGCCATTTTCATTTAACACAATAAATACCGGAAAGCCAAACCTTTGCGGAAAACCATATTGGGCAAATATTTTTTCATTATAATTCTCCTTGCTCCAGTTTAAGTGATACACTATAAAGTTTGCTTTAATAAGCGAATCTATTTGTGGGTCTTCCGTGGTAAATTTATTAAAACGCAAACACCAGATACACCAGTTGCCGCCCGCCTGTATAAAAACAAACTTATGCTCTTTTTTAGCCTGGGCCACAGCTTTGGCAATGTCGGCAGCAGCGTTTGCCGATGGGTTATATAAATGGGCGGTATCAGTAAATGCTGCGTTTGCAAAAGAGATTGTCAGTATAAAAATCAGAGTTGCCAACAATTGTTTCATCGCGGTGTTATTTGTATTGTGTAAAAATAAAATTTATAACTATACAGGTGATCTTTTTATTAGGGTGACGCTGAAGCAAAATATTTATTGCCCAAAGCACCCCGAAAAGTATTAAAGCCGTTATTTTTATTAAATATAATTACTGCTGTATGACAAAACGGTTATTGTACGCTGCATTTACCATTGCAACTATTTTTTGCGTGAATGTTGTATTTGCCCAAAAAGCTAAATTTCACGTTATTGCGTTTTATACTGCCAAAGAAGACCTTGCACACATAAGCTTTGTGCACGAGGCCAATAAATGGTTTCCAGAGCAGGCAGAAAAATATCATTTCACCTACGACTCTACCAACAACTGGAATAATTTGAACGATAGTTTTTTATCGCATTACCAGGTGGTGCTGTTTTTAGATACACGGCCTGACAGCTTGCCACAGCGGCAGGCGTTTGAGAAATATATGAAAAATGGCGGAGGCTGGATGGGTTTTCACTTTTCGGCATTTGCGTTAACGCCGTCAGCTTTTAACCAGGACTGGAATTGGTATCATGAAGAGTTTCTTGGCTCAGGGCAATATGGTAGTAACACCTGGCGGCCCACCTCTGCAATACTGCGGGTTGAAGACCGCAATTACCCGGTAACTAAAGGCTTGCCTGTTACCTTTAAAGCAGCGCCAAACGAATGGTACCGTTGGGAGCACGACCTGCGTAAAAACGTGGATATAAAAATATTAATGAGCATTGACTCATCAAGCTTTCCTTTAGGTACTGGCCCTAAGCAAAATGAAATATGGCATAGCGGCTATTACCCTGTTGTATGGACAAATATTCGTTACAAAATGGTGTATATGAATATGGGCCATAATGATATGGACTATGAAGGAAAGACCAATGCAACTTTATCATCAACCTTTAGCAGCAAAGAGCAGGATAAATTTATTATAAATGCATTGTTGTGGATGGGTGAGAAAAGCAAGTAGTTGCGTGATATATAAGCTCTCCCAATGACAAGATGTTTGCAGGAAAATAAAAAGACTAAACCTCATTGTCATGCTGAGTTTATCTCAGCAACTCCATACGCTTAGGTTATGTTGTGCAGAGACGCTAACCTGCGTAGCAGCACGATGTGGGTACAGTTTTTTGACTAAATACGTTCGGATGATAATTAAAGATCTTCTTTTATTTTTTCCAAACACCTTACTGCTCAAATCTTAACGATGGCCGAATTAGCTCCTATAAAATAAGCCTTTTCCACATTCGCGCACCCAATCACTCTTTTGTTTACCTTCCCTTTAACAAAAAATAACCCGCACATGCTTGCCGCATCAATTAACAATTCTTTTTACACGGGTATCAAAAAATTCTGTCTAATTTTCTATCGCCTTAAACAGCAAACACACTTCAATCAAATCCCAAACAATATGGATGCCCACCACAAACGCGTGCCACTAAGGTGGCTTACGGTTATTTTTTTGCCCTTACTCTTAACTGCCTGTAAACACAAACCAAAGCTGGTAGAAGTTGACCCCTCTTTCAGCAAGTATATTGAGGCATATACTTCAGGGGTCATTTCAAAAAAGAATACCATACGTATACAGCTTGCCGTTGATGCCAGCGTAACACATACGCTTAACGAAACTATTAAAGATGATTTGTTTGAATTTTCGCCGGCAGTTGATGGTAAAGCTTACTGGATAGATGCGCGTACTATTGAATTTAAGCCTGCTAAAGACCTTACGGCTGATCAATTATACGAGGCATCTTTTAAGCTTAATAATGTAATGCATGTACCTGATGCATTTAAAACATTTAAGTTTAATGTACAGGTGATCAAACCTTCATTTAATGTGGAAGACTTTGGGCTGCGCAGCAACAATAAAACTACTATGGCCTTAACAGGCCAGGTTACAACTGCTGACGTAGAAGAGTCAAAACAGGTTGAAAAATTGTTGGCTGCATCAATAAACGGAAGCAACCTTGCCATAAGCTGGCAACATAACGAGGCAAACCGAATACATAATTTTACCATAAGCAATATACAACGCGGCGCCAGCGCCGGAACACTACAGCTTACCTGGAGTGGAGATGCCCTTGGGCTTGATATAAAAGGGAGTAAAGAAATTATTGTACCCGCCATTGGTGATTTTACCGTGCTTAACATTCGTGCTGTACAGGACCAGGAGCAATACGCGCTGGTACAGTTTAGTGACCCGCTGGCTGTAGGCCAATCGCTTAATGGACTGGTAACGTTGAGCGACCAGCAGGATGTTAGCTATACCATTGTAGGCAGCGAACTAAAAGTATATGCAACCGGTAAGCTTGACGGTAACTATACCGTTACTGTGCATGAAGGGGTAGAAAACCAGTGGGGTGATAAATTGGAGAAATCAAGTACCGCCAATATATTCTTTGAGAACAGGCTACCGTCCGTCTCTATATTCGGGCGGGGCAATATATTGCCAAACAGCGGTGGCAAGCTGGTTCTGCCGTTTGATGCAATTAACCTTAAAGCGGTTGATGTTTCCATCATAAAAATTTACAGCAATAACGTAATTCAGTTCTTACAGCGAAATGAAATGGATGGCACTGAAGACCTGCGCCGTGTTGGCGGCCCCATAGCCCAGGCAACCATTGCGCTGGACGATGACAAAAGTATTAACCTGCATAAAAGCAATCATTTCTCACTTGACCTTGATAAATATATTAAGGCCGAACAGGGGGCTATATACCGTGTAACCATTGGCTTTAGGCCAAAGTACTCGCTATACACCTGCGACTCGCTGATCAACGATAGAAGTGATGAGGAATATGACGGGGAAGATGGCGGCAGCGACAACAATAATATGGCTGATGACGATGATGATTTTTGGAAAAGCTACGACAGCTATTATACGTATGGCTATAACTGGCAGCAAAAAGATAACCCCTGCCACAGCAGCTATTATAATAAAGACCGTTACGACAGTCGCAATATTTTAGCCAGCAATATTGGCCTTATTGCTAAACGCGGTAATGATAAAAGCCTGTTTATAGCAGCAAGTAATATATTGTCAACAGACGCAATGGCTAATATTGACCTGGAAGTATTGGATTATCAGCAACAGGTAATAGCCAAAGCCGTTACCGGCGCTGACGGAACAGCAACCTTGCAGTTAAAACGTAAACCTTATATACTTGTTGCCAAACAAGGTGAGGAGCGTGGTTACCTTAAACTTGATGATGGCAACTCGCTTGCATTAAGCAGGTTTGATGTTTCCGGTGATGAAGTAAAAAATGGTATTAAGGGTTTTGTGTTTGGCGAGCGTGGCGTGTGGCGGCCCGGGGATAGCCTGTATTTAAGCTGCGTTATTGATGATATAGATAACAAGCTGCCTAAAGACCACCCGGTTGAAATGGAGCTTATTTCGCCACGCGGGCAATTGTACAAAAGGCTTGTGCAAACAAATGCTGAAAGTGGCTTTAATGTGTTTAGAACCGCGACAGATGTTGATGCACCTACCGGCAACTGGCTATGCAGGGTAAAAGTTGGCGGCGCTACGTTTGAAAAGAGGCTGAAGATTGAAACGGTAATGCCAAACCGGCTTAAAATTAAGCTTGACTTTGGCGGCCTTACAGCCCTTGGGCAAAACGCAAACACCAATGGCACGCTAAGTGCCGAATGGCTGTTTGGCGCAAAAGCGCAAAATTTAAAAGCAAGGGTAGAAGCACAGTTATACCGCAAAACAACCAGCTTTGATAAGTTTAAAGACTATGTGTTTGATGACCCCACATCATCATTCACTCCGCAATCAAAAACAGTGTTTGATGGTACGTTGAGCGCTGATGGTACTGCGCCGGTAAAACCCGATTTTGATGCGGTTGAAAATGCGCCCGGCCAATTGTTTGCAAACCTTAGCATAAAAGTATTTGAGCCCGGCGGCAATTTTAGTATTGATAATGTGTCTATGCCTTACAATCCTTATAGCTCTTACGTGGGGGTGCATGTACCGCAGGGTGATAAAACCTGGGGGTATCTTTTATCAGGCACACAACAGCGGTTTGATATTGTTGATGTAGATACTAAAGGTTTGCCTGTAAGCGGTGCAACTACAGCAGATGTGGAAGTATATAAAATTACCTGGCGCTGGTGGTGGGATAATAGTGGCGAAAATACGCTTAGCAATTTTACACAGGATAAGTATAATAAGCTGGTGCGAAGCCAAACGGTTGAGCTTACCAACGGCAAAGGCAGTTATAGTGTTACGCTGCCGCAGGAAGACTGGGGCCGTTACCTTATACTGGTGAAAGATAAGCGCAGCGGGCATACCGCCGGCAGTACTTTTTATGTTGATGATGATAGCTGGCAAAGCAGGCACGATAACAGCGACCCTTCTTCTGCAGCAATGCTTTCTTTCTCGGCAGACAAAACAACATATAACGTAGGGGATGAGGTAAAACTTACTATACCCACCGCAAAAGATGGCAAGGCGTTAATAAGTATTGAAACAGGTACTAAGGTGTTAAAAGCAAGCTGGATAAAAACTACACAGGGGCAAACAAAATATTCGTTTACAGTAACAAAAGATATGTCGCCAAACGTGTACATAAACGTTAGCCTTATTCAGCCACATGCACAAACTGTTAACGACCTGCCCATACGCATGTATGGTGTAATACCCATAATGGTGCAGGATAAAAATACCATACTTAAACCCGTAATTGCGATGCCTGCCGAAATAAGGCCGGAACAAAAAAATACAATTACAGTGTCTGAGGCTACGGGCAAGGGCATGACGTATGTTATTGCTATCGTTGATGATGGCCTGCTTGACCTTACACATTTTAAAACACCTAACCCGCACGATGCCTTTTATGCCCGTGAGGCATTGGGCGTTAAAAGCTGGGATGTGTACGACCAGGTGATTGGCGCATGGGGCTCGCAACTTGAACGCATATTAACTATAGGCGGTGACGGAGAAGCTGAACTTGCTGCTAAAACACGCCGCGCAAACCGCTTTAAGGCTGTAGTAAGCTTTATGGGGCCGTTTACTTTAGCCGCCGGCAGCAGCAGGCAACACACATTTGTGTTACCGCCTTACATGGGTAGTGTGCGTACCATGGTGATTGCTGCGGGAGACAATGCCTTTGGCTTTGCAGAAAAAAGCATTAAGGTTAAAAAGCCGGTAATGGTGCTAGCTACATTGCCAAGGGTGCTTGGGCCCGGCGAAGAGTTAAAAATACCGGTAACTGTGTTTGCGACAAACAGCAGCGTTAAAGATGTTAAGCTTACGCTGCAAAGCAACCCCTTTATTGAAGCAGGCGGTGTGCAAACCGCGCACTTTAATGGCGAAGGCGAGCAGGAAGTGTCTTTTGATGCGAAAGTTAAAAACAGCACAGGTATTGGTAAGGTAAAAGTTGTTGCGTCAAGCGGTAAGGAAAGTGATGCGTCGGAAATTGAGATTGATATTCGCAACCCTAATCCTCCAATAACCCAGGTAGCAGAAGCAACGTTGCAGCCGGGGCAGCAATGGAGCAATGCTGTAGCAATGATTGGGGATGGCAACAGCGCTAAGGCGGTACTGGAAGTAAGCAGCATACCCGCTATGAATTTGCAGAAGCGTCTTCAATACCTTATTACATATCCGCATGGGTGCATAGAACAGACTACATCTTCAGTGTTCCCGCAGTTGGTGTTAAGCCAGTTGATGGACCTGGATGACGAACAAAAGAAAACCATTGATTATAACGTTCGCGCAGGTATTCAAAAATTACAAAACTTTCAGCAAACAGACGGCGGCTTTAGTTATTGGCCCGGCCTTGCCGGCAGCGATGCCTGGGGCAGCAACTATGCAGGGCATTTTTTACTGGAAGCTTCTGCATACGGTTATAACGTGCCGCAGTATATGTTGCAAAACTGGAAACAGTATGAGCGAAGCAAAGCACTTGCCTGGAATGTTACAGAAGCCCCATGGTATGGCGCTGACCTTGAGCAGGCGTACAGGTTATACCTGCTTGCCCTTGCTAAGGCACCTGAATTAGGCGCAATGAACAGGTTGAAGGAATGGCGCTTTTTAACACCGGAAGGTAAATGGCGGTTGGCTGCGGCATATTACCTGGCGGGGCAACCATCAGTAGCGGCGCAACTTACTAAAGGCCTGCCAACGTCGTTCGCACAAAGGTTCAACCCCGGCACCACGTTCGGCAGCGAACTGCGTGATGAGGCAATGGTGCTTGAGGCGTTAACTGTAATGGGCCGCCAGGGCGAAGCAACGCAATTGGTGCGCAGTGTTGCATCGCAACTTGCGCAGGATGATTGGTACAGTACGCAAACAACAGCATACTCGCTTATTGCCATCGCAGAATTTAGCGGCAATAATAAGAGTGATAAAAAAATAATGCTGAATGGCTCTGTAAGCGGTAAATCTGTAAATGTAAATTCAGATCATGCCGTATCTCAAACCGTTATTCCATGGCAGGGTGGTAAAGGCAACGTGCAAATAACCAATAAAGGCGGCAATGTGCTGTATGTACGCGTTATAAATGCCGGCCAGCCATTTAGTAACCAGGCTGTGCCGTTTGTAAATAATCCTAACGTGCTGCAGGTGTCAGTTAATTTTCTTTCAACTGAAGGTAACGTTATTGATGCATCTAAAATTAAACAGGGCACTGATTTTGTGGCACGTGTAACCGTTAATAACCCAGGCCAGCGCGGCAGCTACAGCAATATGGCTTTAACACAAATATTCCCCAGCGGCTGGGAGATATTGAACACAAGGCTGTATAATACGGAAGGTGCTTTTAAATCATCATCAAGCGATTATATGGATATTCGCGACGACCGCGTTTATCAATACTTCAACATTGGCAGTAACGAAACGCTTACGTATTACGTGCAGCTTAATGCCGCATACCCCGGTAAGTACTACTGGCCGGGTATTTACTGCGAAGCGATGTACGACCATACCATAAGCGGTGGTGTAAGCGGCAAGTGGGTGGAGGTGGTGCCTTAGGTAGTTAGTAATGAATAATTAAAAATTAATAATAACCTTAAGGGGCTGGCGTCTTTCAAAAAGATGTCAGCCTTTTTTTATGGAAATATTTTACCCGTTGCATCTAATTACAGGTGCTGGTCTGAAGGGGGCCGGTGCCTAACAAGTATTAATCGCAGGGCGTTATGATTAGTGTTTACATTAGTCATACGCCTTTGCGATTAATGTATAACCTGCTTAATTAAATTTATGCCTGCGGCCGTAACTACAGCTAAATCTTTCAAGCTCTGCATTGTGTTTGTTTGTTGTATTTGTATAATATTTTCGTGCAATGCATCAATAAACACTAAACCTGGAGCACCGGTAAAAAAAGCGGCTGCCACTACCGCAACTTCGTCCCAAAATATTTATGCTAACAAACACAAAGTAATACATGTGTTTGTTGCGTTGTGCGATAACCTGCACCAGGGTATTGAGCCTGTGCCTAAAGGCATTGGCAACGGCCAAAACCCTGCCACCAATCGTTACTGGGGCTGCGATTATGGCGTTAAGGCATGGTTTAAAAATAAAGCTTCGTGGAAATTAGTAACTACTATTGCTAACCCTGCACAACACATACTGGAGCGCTGCATTTTTAAAGACCCTGTTACCGGTGCATATATGGTTGCCGACGCCTACAACGGTGCTTATATAAAACAAACAATGGCAGATTTTTTAAATGCAATGGCAGGCGTTACTGCGGCTACAATTGTAAGTGGCAGTGATACGCTCGGTATAGCGGGTAATGCAGCAATGGTGGCATACATAGGCCACGAGGGCCTGATGGACGTAAGCCTTGATAGTTTTCCCGCACAGCATGATACACGTAAAAGAGACGCTGTTATTCTTGCGTGCGAAAGCAAGCAATACTGGTACAGAATTATGCAAAAAAGCGGGGCTAATCCATTGTTATGGACGACAGAACTAATGTGCCCGGAAGCATATACATTAAACGCCGCTGTAACAGGCTGGCTGAATAATGAAACCGCGAAGCAAATACATTTGCGTGCATCACAGGCTTACAGTAAATATCAAAACTGCCCGTTAAAAGCAGCGGCGAACCTGCTGGCTACTGGGTACTGATCTGGTTGATACTTGTTTTTTGAAATGTAAATAAAAAGAGCTGCAGAGTTGTATATTCGTAGTGGTTAGCATTTCGTTGTTAAAATACATTGTAGCCATGCCACAAACCGCAACATTCTCCGAAACCAAAGAAATTGTACAGAATAATCTTGACTACACCCTGTTTTCATGGAGCAAGCAAAAAGGCCTTGCCCCTATTGCTGTTAAATATGGTGAAGGTGTTTACCTGTATGATTATGATGGTAAACGCTATATAGATTTTTCATCAGGCTTAATGAATGTAAACATTGGGCACGGTAACCAGCGTGTAACAGAGGCTGTTGCAAAACAAATGCAGGAAGTAAGCTATGTTACACCATCCTGCGTTACAAAAGCGCGTGGCGAATTGGGTAAAAAACTGGCACAAGTTGCACCAGGCAGTTTAAACAAAACGCTTTTTACGGTTGGTGGCGCAGAAGCAGTTGAAAACGCCATTAAGCTGGCAAGATTGTATACCGGCAGGCATAAAATAATTGCACGGTACAGGGCTTTTCATGGTGCATCTTTAGGCGCAATGACGGCAGGCGGAGACCCGCGTAAGCTGCATACAGATGCACAACAACTGCCAAATATTGTGCATGTAGAAGATCCATATTGTTATCGCTGCCCTTGGGGCAAAGAGGTGACTACCTGCAATCGTGAATGTGCAAGCCATGTGGAGCGCGTGGTTGAATTTGAAGGCCCGGAAAATATTGCCGCCATTATTATGGAAGGCGAGAGCGGCTCATCTGGTTGCATAAAATACCCGCCCGGTTATTTACAACGTATACGCGCTTTATGTGATAAGCATGGAATACTTTTTATTGCTGATGAAGTAATGAGCGGCTTTGTGCGTACAGGTAAATGGTTTGGTGTAGATAACCACGATGTGGTGCCAGATATGATTGCTACTGCCAAAGGCATAACAAGCGGTTATTTGCCGTTAGGCGCTTTGTTGGTAAGCGATGCAATTGCAAAACATTTTGATGATAATGTTTTATGGCTGGGCTTAACATACTCTGCACACCCTGTTTGCTGCGCGGCGGGTGTGGAAGTATTAAAGATATATGAAGATGAAAATATGATGGAAAACACCATTGCAATGGGCCATTATATTGATGAGCAGGTTGAACAGTTAAAATTAAAGCACCCAAGTATTGGTGATTTTAGGAACACTGGCTTATTAGGTTGCATTGAACTGGTTAAGAACAGGCAAACCAAAGAACCGATGGCGCCTTTTAATGCAAAGCCGAATGAAATGGCTGTTATGAATAAAGTAGCTGCTAAAATAAAAGAGCTTGGGATGTACACCTTTGTGAGATGGAATTATATTTTTATCGCCCCGCCATTATGTATTAACAAAGAAGAGATAGACGAAGGGCTCGCTATAATAAGCGAAGCATTATTAATTGCCGATGAAGCGTGTGTGATGTAACGGGTGAAAAGTGAAATGTCAAAAAGTGAAAAATAAAAACCTTGAAGGTTTCAAAAATCTTCAAGGTTTGCGCATAACACAAATCAGTAAAATCCCATTAATCACCCGTTCATTTCCCACCCAATTCCTCATACGCTGCGGATAAATTATTTTGAACTCCGCCAAATACATCTGTCCAGTCGCCAACATCAGGTATCACCTTTATTTTTAAAATGTCATCCTTGCTTTTGCCGGCCTTCATTTGTTTGTCGGTATAGGCAAGCAGTTGCTCAAGGTAGCGCTTCATGCCTTTCAAATTTTCTTTCGTTCCTGTAACATCATCATTTTTTCCATGGCCAAAAATAAATACAGTTTCGCCGTTAAAGGTCTGCATGGCTTTATCAAGCACTGTTATCCAGTTGCTTATTGAAGCGCCTGCTGTTTTATCAATAAACGGGTACATGTGGTTAAACATAAGGTCACCCATGTGTGCAATGTTCGCATGCTCAAAGTGAATAATAGCATCGCCGTTGGTATGCGCAGGCCCAAAATAATGCGTGCGAATACTTTCATGCCCAATTTTATAATGCCAGTCATCCTGCCAGGTAACATCCGGGTATAGTTGCTGGTCTTCGTTCTTGTTGGTCTTTGCAGATTTTATTTGGTTGGCCTTTGAGTTTTCGTGTGCCGATACCTGCTTCACAATCCCTTTAAAGGCTATATTGCCTGCAGTATGGTCGCTATGGTGGTGCGTGTTTATAAGTGTATCAAAAGGTGGTGCATCGGTTTGGCCTTTGAGTAATGTTATAAGGTGGGTGGCCTGTTCAGGATACTCTGCATCCACAACTACAATGCCTTTTTTATCAGTAAGGTAAGCTATAGTACCACCCTTTTCATTGAATATACTAATGTTGTTTCTGAGCGCTTTTGTTTTCCACGGGTCATCAAAACGGTATTTGGCAAAAAGGCTTTTGTTGCTTACAGCCAGCGCACCGGTTAATAGTGATGCGTTGCGTAAAAATAGGCGGCGTTGCATGGGTTTATTTTTTATGGAAGATAGGGAAAAGCAGTTGATTGGTAAAAGCCAGTTGATTAGTTGATTTGCAAAAAATAGTTGATAATAACATATTTAACTAATTGGTTTCTCATTTCCTACTGACGCACCCACCTTACTGAACTATTGACCAATGACCTAATGACTTGCAGCTAATACTCCATCTTCCGCAAACTTGGCGCTTTAAACCATGTGGTAACTACAACCCCTAATGTCATACAACCGCCAAATACTACTGAGGTTACCAGGCCCATTAGTTTTGCGGTTACGCCGCTTTCAAAACCACCCAACTCGTTGCTGCTGTTAATAAACATGCTGTTTACGCTTATAACACGGCCACGCATGTTGTCGGGCGTTTTTAGCTGGGTAATGGTGCCGCGTATAACCACGCTAAAGCCATCCAGCATACCGCTTACCAGCAGTGCAAAGTAAGAGAGCAGGAATATTTTTGACAAGCCAAATATAATGATGCATACGCCAAAGCCGGCCACTGCATATAGCAGCTTGCGGCCCTGTTGCTTACGTGGTGGAAAGCGGGTTAACCAAATTACCATCAATATAGCACCAAGGTCTGACGCGCCGTTAAGCCAGCCAAAAGCACGGGCATCAGCATGTAAAATTTTGGTAATGTAGGCCGGCACCATTGCTACAGCGCCGCCAAATAATACAGCAAAAAGATCAAGCGAAATAGCACCCAACAACTCTTTTGTTTTAAATACAAAGCTTAAGCCCTCTTTCACGCTTTCCCATGTGCGCTTTTCGCCCCGCAGGTTAAGTGCAGGCTTTTTACTTAGCAGGCTTATAAACATTAAGGCTATTGCAATAAATGAGCATATTGTTATAAGGGTGCCGCTAATGCCAATGTAGTAAATTAAAAAGCCACCGGTGGCATGGCCTATAACAGAGGCAGAAAGATAGCTGCCCTGGTTCCAGGTGGTAGCATTTTGCAAAGCAGCTTTTGGTACTATTGAGGCCAGCATTACATTAAACACCGGCCCTGTAAAAGCCCTTGTTATACCGGTGCCAAACACCAGGCCATATATACAAACAGTTACTTGGTGTGCCGGCAAATGCGCTTCAGCATAAGGCGTGGAAAGTGCCAGCAGCAACAGCGCGCAAAGCAGGTAAAACAGCATGCCGCGCTGCAGCATCCATTTTTTTTCACTTATATCAATAACATGGCCTGCATATAAAGCAAGGCAAAAAGCGGGAATGAACTCGGCAAGGTCAACAAGGCCTATTGCAAGCGGGTCGTTGGTAAGTTTAAATATCCACCAGGTTACAAGCGCTGTCATCATTCGCAGGCCCATGGTAAACGTAAAACGGGCTAATAATAAATATTTAAACTCAGTTATCTTAATCGCAGCAAAGGTGTCGTATTGTTGAACCTGTCCGGTGTCGCTTTCCATTCAATGCAAATTTGAAAATTTGAAAATTCGGGTGTTTGAAAATGAAAGCCGTAAAATAAACGGAACTGTCATTAATTTCAAAAGTGTACTGCGAAGGTCAGTATTAACCGATAATTTTTTACATGAAAATATTAGTTACAGCATATTAACTTATTTCAATATGGAGTTTTCCTATGCTAATTCCAGGTAGCGCTGGCCTTCCGCCCAATCGTCGTCAAGTGCATTAAGCACAGCCTGCAGGTGGCTTTCATTCCCCAAAAAATCTGCATTTGATGTGTCAACGTACAGCGTTTTTATATTATGCTCCCTTATGTAGCTTTGGTAAGTGTCTTGTATGCTTTGCAGGTAGGTATCGGGTATTTCCTGCTCGTAGCTGCGGTTGCGCTTTTTAATGTTTTGCTGCAATTTGTTTACTGGTGCGTGCAGGTAAATAAGCAGGTCGGGTAAAATAATTTGCTGGCTAATTATATCAAACAATTTTTGGTAAAGCCTAAACTCGTCTTCGGGCAGGTTTACGCGGGCAAATAAAAGGCATTTGGTAAACAGGTAATCAGATACGGTAACACTTTGAAAAAGATCGCTGGTATATATCCTGTCTTTCATTTGCTTATACCGCTCAGCCATAAAAAATAACTCCAGCGGAAAGGCAAACTGCTTCGGGTCCTGGTAAAACTTTGGCAAAAATGGGTTGTCGGCAAATTCTTCCAGTATAAGGCGTGCGTTAAGTTTTTTGCTGAGCAGGTGGGCCAGCGTGGTTTTGCCGGCGCCAATGTTTCCTTCTATCGTTATAAAGTGGTATTGCATGCTGGATACCCAAAATTAATAGCTGGCTTATTTTTTTTCATAAATTTTATTCACACTTAGGGTGTCCGGGCAGTTGTTTAGCAGCTGTAAAACCGTTTTATGCAATACAGGGTGTATAGCTACAGGCGCAATTTCAGCAAGCGGCAGCAGGGCAAACCTTCTTTCTGCCAAAAAAGGGTGCGGAACCGTCAGTAACCCGGTGTTGATAACTTCCTCATCAAGCAGCAAAATATCAATATCAATAATGCGTGGCCCCATTTTAATTTCCCGCTTACGGCCCATGGCCAGCTCAATATTAAGCAACGTTTGCATTAATAATTCCGGCTGCAGGCTGGTTTGCAACGCCAGCGCCTGGTTGTAAAAATCGGGCTGGTCGGTAAGCCCCCATGCTGCGGTTTGGTAAAATGATGATGCAGCCTGTATTGTGCCGCAATGCTGCTGAATTAAGTATGAAGCCTGGTGCAAATAACTGAAGCGGTCGCCTAAATTGCTGCCGGTTAGCAGGTAAGCTGTATGCATATAGTTGGTAGAGTAATAATCATCAAATATCTTTAATTTTTATTCCACCTTGGAGAAAGATGTATGAAAACCTTTTTTAAAATATTTTTTGCCACCTTTTTAGCGCTTATTGTTTTTACTGTTATAGGGGTTGTAATTCTGTTATACATGATAGGCAATGCCGGTCCGGCCCGGCCTGTTACGGGTTTAAAGGGCGTACTGGTTTTAAACCTTGGCGTTACATATAACGAGCAGGAAAAAAACAACCCGTTAAACAGTATTACAGGCGACGTAAACAGCGATGTGCCGGGATTGTATGATGTGGTGCGCATATTACATTACGCAAAAAGCGATACTGCTATAAAAGGTATTTACATTAAAGCCGGCGATAATATGAACGGCTTTGCAACTTGCGAAGAACTAAGGCAGGCTGTGCTTGATTTTAAGCAAAGCAAAAAATTTGTGATTGCTTATGGCGAGGTGTTTTCTCAAAAAGATTACTACGTGGCTTCTGCGGCTGATAAAATTTATTGCAATCCGCAGGGCGGCGTTGAATGGCGGGGTTTTTCAGCCAAATTATATTTTGTAAAAGGATTGCTTGATAACCTTGGCATTGAGCCTGAAATATTTTATGCGGGTAAGTTTAAAAGTGCAACAGAGCCTTTTAGGGTAACACAAATGACGGATGCCAACCGCCTGCAAACAACAGTATGGCTAAACGATTTGTACAACAACTTTTTATTGCAGGCTTCAGCGGCGCGTAATATAGATACTGCGCAATTGCACAAATGGGCTAACGACGGTGCTATACAAACGGCTAATGATGCACTAAAGTACAACCTTGTTGATGGCCTGAAATACGATGATGAAATTAGGGCAGACTTGCTTAAACGCATTGGCCGAAAAGAGGATGATGATATAAATTTTGTTACAATGGGCAGGTATGCCAAAGCGGTTGACTTTGCAAGGGACGGGGATGATAAAATAGCCGTTATATATGCCCAGGGGGATATAGTTAACGGCGAGGGGAAAGACGATGAAATTGGGGGTGAAACTTTTGTAAAACTGATAAGGGAGGCAAGGCTTGATAAAGAAACAAAAGCAATTGTGTTCAGGGTTAATTCGCCGGGGGGAAGTTCGCTGGCGAGCGATGAAATTTGGCGCGAGATAACCTTAGCCAAAAAAGTAAAGCCGGTAGTAATAAGCATGGGGGATTATGCGGCATCCGGCGGGTATTATATATCGTGCAACGGGGATTCTATTTTTACAAACCGTGGTACTATTACAGGCTCAATAGGGGTATTTAGCATGATGGTTAATATGCAGGCTTTTTTAAAGAACAAATTGGGTGTAACATTCGACGGTGTTAAAACTGCGCCTTATGCAGACCTTGGCTCAATAGACCGGCCACTAACTGACCAGGAAAAAAAGTTTATGCAGGCAGATGTTGATACTATTTACAACACTTTTACCGGCAGAGTTGCCGCAGGCAGGCGTAAAGATGTGGCTTATATTGACAGTGTTGCGCAAGGGCATGTTTGGACTGGCCAACGGGCAATAGGCCTGGGCCTTGCAGACAGAATAGGAACGCTGCAGGACGCTATAGATTGTGCAGCGCGAATGGCCAAAATAACCAGCTATTACACAAAAGAATTTCCTGAAACAAAGTTCAACATACAGGACATTATACGTAAAACCTTTAGCGGCGCAGTGCAGGCTAACACCATAAAAGAGCAGTTAGGCGCCAAGCAATACAAACTGCTGATGCAGGCTAAAAAAGTGCAGGATATGCTTAACATAACGCAAGCAAAGCTGCCGTTTGAATATGAAATAAGGTAAAACAGTTTGAATTTTGAAAGCGGGGAAAGTCCTCAAACTGATTCATAAGCATGCTTATGGCCGACAGCCCGTTTCTTTTATTTTTTAGGGGGCGAATTATAAAATAGATTTGCCGCAATAATCCCGGTATATATGCAAGGCAAGTACAACCAGTTTACGGCAATGTTGGCTATTACAAAGGCGAGTTTAAGGGCTACATTTCGCACACCTTCCGCTGTTTTTTTTGGGTTGGCGTTTCCGCTGGTTTTTATTGTTGTATTTGGCTCAATAGGCAGCGGCAGCGGCCCTACTGTTGATATTGGCATAGCTAAAGGCGCAGACACTACCGGCGAAATTTATAAGCGCATTGCAAATAACCCTGTTTTTCACATTGAGAACAAATCAGACAGCGAGGTGCATACTGATTTAAAGAACGGAGACATTACGGCCATTATTAATATTTCCAGGCCAAACCCTGCTGATTCGCTGTATATGGTTGAATTAACCAGCTCGAACGCAGTAAGTCCTACTAATTTACAAATCCTGCAGTCTATATTAAATAACATAGCCATAGGCATGGAGGGTACAAATTTTAAAACTGTAAAAATAAGCCCTCACGTTACCCAGCTGGATGGTAAAGCATACAGGTATATTGATTTTATTTTGCCGGGCATGCTGGGTTTTTCATTATTGGGCGGCGGTGTATTTGGGGTAGCTTTTTTGTTTTTTAACCTGAGGCAGCAAATGGTGTTAAAACGTTTTTTTTCAACACCGATAAGCAGAACTTCTATTGTTATGGCAGAAGCATTAAGCCGCGTAATTTTTAATATATTAACAGCTATAGTAATAATACTGGTAGGCATTTTTGCATATAAGTTTACGCTTGTAAACGGCTTTGCCACATTTGCACAAATGCTGTTATTAAGCGTACTTGGCCTGTTGGTTTTTATGGGCTTCGGTTTTATAGTAAGCAATGTTGCTAAAAATGAGAATGTAATACCAATATTCTCCAATTTTTTTACACTGCCGCAATTATTGCTTTCAGGTACATTTTTTAGCACAAGCTCGTTCCCGAAATGGATGCAGGCATTTTGCAATATTTTACCGCTCACTCATTTTAATAATGCCATGCGCAAAATATCTTTTGAAGGTGCAACTTTAATAAGTACCTGGAAAGATGTTGGTGTTTTAGTAATATGGGGAGTTGTATTATACGCCATAGCAATTAAAGTGTTTAAGTGGGATTAAATATTAAAAGCCCCTGAATTTGTATGAAGCTTATAAAACTCGGCCTAATTAGTATTGTGGTTTTTTTTGTGTTGCTAACAGCAATAGGCAGCTTGTTTCCATCAGATATATTAATTGCACGCAGTATAAATATAAACAAACCTGCTGACAGCGTTAAGCCATTTATTGCTGACTTTAACAGGTGGAACGACTGGATGGAGGGCGCTAAAACAGGCGAGCTTAAAGTATTTGAGAAAGACAGTACACATGCTATTTTTGGTAATACGGTAATGGAACTTGTAAATAAAACAGACAGCAGCTGGCAATACCAATGGAGCCAGGGCGGCTCAGTACAAATTACTACTATTGCTGTTTTGCCTGCCACCAATGGCTGCGACGTTAAGTGGGAATATAAACAACATCTGCCATGGTACCCATGGGCAAAACTGGCCAGTGTAATGAACGATAAAATTATAGGTTCGTCACTGGAGCAAAACCTTGATAACCTAAAAAAAGCTGCTGAGCACTAAGCGCAGCAATAATCAACTACCTCTTCAAGTACTGTGTACACTTTTCTTAATTCATCAGCCGTAATACAATAGGGCGGCATTATATAAACGGTATTGCCCAAAGGCCGCAGGTACACACCCTGCTGCATACTTTGCGCGGTAAATGTTTGGCTTATAGTATTAAGGTATTCATCTTTGCCTTTGTCTATTTCAAACGCCAGTATAGTGCCAAGTGTACGTATATTCTTAAGGCTTCTTTTGCGCCCCAGCTTTTCTGAAAATAATTTATTTCTGCGGGTTATATAGCTAATGGCTTCGGTTGTTTCTTCCTTCATTAAAAGGTGCAGGCTTGCCAAAGCTGCTGTACATGCCAGCGGGTTAGCTGTAAATGAATGACCATGAAAAAAGGTTTTATACTTATCGTCGTTTACATAGGCTTCGTAAATTTTATTAGTGCAGGCGGTAACGCCTAACGCCATGGTTCCGCCCGTTAAACCTTTACTAAGGCAAATAATATCTGCTTTTTCCTGCAGGTATTCACCGGCAAACAATTTTCCGGTACGGCCAAAGCCAGTCATTACTTCGTCAGCAATACAAATTATGCTATGCTTTTTTGCAAAGCGTAATAGTTCGTTAGCCAGGCTGGCGCCGTACATTTTTATCCCCCCCGCGCCCTGTACCAGTGGCTCGTATATAAATGCGGCTATCTCGTTTTTATGCTGGTCAATAACCTTTGTTAAATCATCAATATTATCGTCAGTTGGCGTGTCAATAAAAATAACTTCAAACAGCAAACCGTGAAAGGCAGCGGTAAAAACGCTGCGGTCGCTTACACTCATTGCGCCGAATGTATCGCCATGGTAACTGTTTGTAAAAGCCAGTATTTTAGTACGCTGTTTTTCGCCTTTGTTCCACCAATATTGAATGCTCATTTTTAACGCTACTTCTGTTGAGGTAGAACCATTGTCGCTGTAAAATACTTTGGTAAAATCGCCGGGTAACAAGGGAAGCAGGCGCTCAGCCAGGTCAACTGCCGGCTGGTGTGTAAACCCTGCAAATATAACCTGTTCAAGCTGCAGGGCCTGCTTATAAAGGCTTTCGGCAATATATTCGTTGCCGTGGCCATGCAGGGTAACCCACCAGCTGCTTATAGCATCAATATAGGAGTTGCCATTCTCGTCAAATAACAAAGTGTCTTTGCCTTTTACAATAGCTAACGGGGCAGGCATGTTTTTTTGTTGTGTAAATGGGTGCCAAACATGCAAAAGGTCGCGTTCAACAATACTCATAAGGCAAAAGTAAGAAAAGACAAACAACCCCCAACCCCCTAAAGGGGCGAGTAAACAGCGGGGCAAATATTAGGCAGGTACAATTGCACTGTGGTACTTACAATTACTATAAATCTTTATTTCTATCGTAAACACCAAAGTTTAGTAGTTTGTCATAAATAGCAAGAAGTGCACTCGCCCCTTTAGGGGGTTGGGGGTTTGGTTGGGGGTTTTAGTTGGTTGTTGTTGGCGGTTTATTTATAAACTTCACATTCCTCATGATACCCTTGTATTTGCTGCGCTTTAAAGGCGAGTGCTTAAATATTTTAATAAAATTCTCCTCGGTCATTTCTGCCCATTCGCTGGTGCCCAGGTTCAATATTTCAGGTATAGCAGTAAAGGCTGTTTCGCCGGTTGGTTTGCTAAAACGGTTCCAGGGGCAAACATCCTGGCAAACATCACAGCCAAACATCCAGTTATCAAATTTATCCTGCATTTCGCCCGGTATAAGCATGTCTTTCAACTCAATGGTAAAATAGCTTATGCATTTACTTCCGTTCACTATTTTGCCGGGCAAAATAGCATCGGTAGGGCAGGCATCAATACATTTGGTGCAGGTGCCGCAAAAATCTTTGGGCATAATACCGTCATAATCAAGCTCAATGTCTACAATAAGGGTTGCAATAAAAAAGAACGAGCCCTGTTGCTTATTTATAAGGTTGCCATTTTTACCTATCCAGCCCAGCCCGCTTTTTTGCGCCCAGGTCCGCTCAAGCACAGGGGCAGAATCTACAAACCCGCGGCCATTTATTTCACCAATCTGCCGGCGCAGCATAACAAGCAGGGTGTTTAGTTTTTCCTTTATTACCTCATGGTAGTCATTTCCATAAGCGTACTTGGCAATATGCGGCGTACCTGGCTGTTGTTGCTGCGTGGGAAAATAGTTAAGCAGCAGCGTTATTACAGATTTTGCCCCCGGTACCAGTAAGGTAGGGTCAACCCGCTGGTCAAAGTATTTTTCCATGTATTGCATGTTGCCGTGCATACCGGCGTTAAGCCATGCTTCCAGCCTGCGGGCATCTTTATCAAGTTTTTCGGAGCGAGCTATGCCGCAATGGCCAAAACCAAGCTCAGCAGCAAGGCTTTTTATTAGTTGTGTATGTTGTAAACCTGACCCCAATTATTAAAATTTACTAAAAATTATACAGCATTTTATTTTTGTGCTTATTATTGCCTGCACTAAACCTAAAAAACAATGCAACGTTCGCGTTTTTTACCCTTTTTATGCCTTTTATTATGTATCAACGTTACGGCATTCTCTCAAAAGAATTCAAAGAATACAGCAAAAATAAAGTTTGGAGATGTAAAGCCTGAGGATTTTAAGCCCGCTGTTTACAGTATAGACAGTAATGCTAATGCCGTTGTACTGGCTGATATTGGTGAAACCACGTTTGAAGGTGGTAATAACGGAGATATTTTGTTGGTGTTTAACCGCATCAGGCGTTTACGGCTGTTGAACAAAAATAGTTTTGACGAAGCCACAATTAAGCTTTACCTGTATGCCGAGGACCGGGAAGAAGAAAGATTAGATAATATTGACGCAGCTACATACAACCTGGAAGGCGGCCAGGTAGTAACAACAAAATTAGATAAGGCATCAATTTTTAAAGATAAATACGATAAAAACCGCACGGTACGTAAGTTTACCTTCCCCAACTTAAAAGAAGGTTGCATAATTGAATATAAGTATACGCTAAAGTCGCCATTTTACTTTAACCTGCAGCCATGGAGCTTCCAGGCAGAGTTACCGCATTTATGGAGCGAGTATACCGTAACTGTGCCTAACAGCATATTTGATTATGTATTAATGAAACACGGTTACCTGCCTTATAAAATAGACACCTCAACCTATTCAAAACAAACCTATAACATTCTTGCACCAGGTGATGCATCAACATCAAGCCAGGTTATTTCCATTAATTCAAATACTGTCACCTTGCATTGGGCTATGGAAAATGTACCCGGCATTAAAGATGAAAGCTATGTAACAACGCTTGATAACTACAGGTCGAGGGTTGAGTTTCAGCTAAGGCGCATTAAATACAGTGAAACTGATATAGTGGATTATATGGGCGACTGGCACCAGTTTGTTGACAGGCTTATGAAGAACGAAAATTTTGGTGTGCCTTTAACTGACAATAACGGCTGGTTAACAGACGAGCTTAAAAAAATAACCGCCGGCGCGACAACTGACCTGGAAAAAGCGCGTAAGTGGTATGCATTCGTGCGTGATAATTTTACCTGTAACGAGTTTGATGACAGGTATATGAGCAAATCGCTTAAAAAAACCTTCCAGGATAAAAACGGGAACGATGCAGATATAAACATATTGCTTACCGCAGGGTTTAAAAATATGGGCATGACTGCTAACCCCGCGCTGTTAAGCACACGCGATAATGGTGCAGCCAGCGAAATGTACCCACTTATAACACAGTTTAACTACGTTATAAGTGATGTAAAAATTGATGATGTAAACTATACACTTGATGCCACCAATAAAGCAGCCGGTTTTGGAAAACTTGATGAAGGGTTATACAATGGTTCAGCAAGGCTTGTTGCAGATCTTCCGGCTCTTATACCCCTTGTTGCAGATTCACTGAAGGAGTCAAAGGTTACTACTGTTTTTATGATGAATGATGAAAGCGGTAAAGGTTTGTCGGCAAGCTTTAGCAGCAAGCTGGGTGTACATGAAGGGATGGACTTTAGAAGAAAAATGAAGAAACAATCGCAGGAAGACTATTTTAAAGACCAAAAGAAAGCTTTAAACTTTGAAACAACAATAAGTGAAACTTCAATTGACTCTTTAACAATTCCTGATGAGCCGGTAACCATTAAGTACAATTTTACAGTTACACCTAATGGAGAAGACATTATATATTTCTCACCCCTTTTAACAGAAGCATATAAAGATAACCCGTTTAAAGCTGCAGAACGCCTGTACCCGGTTGAAATGCCGTATTGCTCAGATGAAACATATATACTTAATATGGAGGTACCCAAAGGGTATAAGGTTGAAGAGATACCAAAATCTGCCCGCGTTAAGCTTAATGAAGACGATGGTATGTTTGAATACATTATAGGCCAAAGTGGTGAAAGAATTCAGTTGCGTTGCAGAGTGCTTATTAAAAAAGCAACCTTTGAGCCGGATGATTACCAAACACTGCGCGACTTTTTTAGCTACATTGTAAAAAAACAGGCAGAACAAATTGTGTTGAAAAAAATATAAGTGATTATGATAATGAGGAAGAAACTTCTATTGTGTGGTTTGATACTTGCAAGTGTTAAGTTACACGCGCAATACCCCGTTGCGGTAATACCTGATTCGCTTACAAAAGATGCGAGGGTAGTAACCAGACTTGATGAAAAAACAATCGAATTAAAATCACCTGGAAAAGCGTCGGTACATGAGCATCATGTTTTTACAATAATGAGCGAAAGCGGTAAGGCCTTTGGCAGTTATGTTGCGGATTATGATAAATTTAAAAGCCTTAACGATGTTTCAGGAACTTTATATGACGCCAACGGAAAGGAAATAAAACACGTTAAGAAAAAAGATTTTGCGGATGAAAGCGGCAGCGGAGACGAAACGCTAATGACTGATACCCGGTATAAAGTATTTAATTTTGCATATGGTATCTATCCTTATACAGTTGAATTTGTAGAAGACTATGACTTAGATGGTATTCTTGATCTTGATGATTGGGTTCCGCAACCTGATTTTGAGGTAGCGGTACAGGAGAGCCATTGTATAGTAACATCACCCAGTGATTATGTATTACGTTATAAGGCCTTAAATGGCGCCCCCTCACCCGAGATTGCTGAGCAGTCTGGCAAAAAAAAATATATTTGGTCCTTAAAAAATATCATTGCAAAAAAAAGTGAAAGTTACGCTCCGGAGTTGAGAGAAATTCTCCCTTATGTTATGATATCACCATCGCAATTTGAAGCACAGGGTTTTAAGGGCGACATGTCTACTTGGAAAGGGTATGGGAAATTTATTTACGATCTTTTACAAGGTCGGGATATTTTACCGGACGACGTTAAAAAGAAGGTGCATGAATTGGCAGATGGAATAAAAGATCCGTATGAAAAAATTTCTGTTTTATATGACTATCTACAAAAAAACACCCGTTATATAAGCATACAGCTTGGCCTTGGAGGATTGCAGCCCTTTGATGCAGGTTTTGTTGCAGCTAAGCATTACGGAGATTGTAAAGCCTTATCAAATTATATGGTTGCACTGCTAAAAGAAGCTGGAATTAAAGCAAATAGTGTTTCCGTTGCTTCAGGTGAGGACGCTCCTGATATAATTGAAGATTTTCCACGCCACCAGTTTAACCATAGAATAACATGTGTGCCGCTAAATGGTGACACACTTTGGCTGGAATGTACCAATCAAACTATGTCACCGGGTTACATGGGGTCTTTTACAGGTAATCGCAAAGCCCTTGTAGCGGATGAAAATGGTGGCTATCTTGCCAATACACCTGTTTACACAGCTAGCGACAATGTTTCACACAGAAAAGTAGTAGCTTCAATAGATGTGTCAGGCAACTTGGATGCAGATATTCAAGCCAATTATAAAGGAATGTCGCAGGAGCTACCGCATGGACTTATGTATGAAGTTTCAAAAGAAGATAGGGAGAAATATTTAAATAACATGCTGAACCTGCCTACATATCAGGTCACTAAAAATGATTTCAAAGAGAAACGCGGTCGAATGCCCGAAGTTGATGAAACTCTTCACATAGTATCACAGAGTTATGCGTCAGCATCAGGTAAGCGTTTGTTTTTAGCACCAAACCTCTTTAGTAAATCCAAAACCAGATTTTCGGCTGATTCTGCAAGAAAATATGATATTGAATTTAAATTTGCATACCGTGATATTGATTCGATAACACTTAAAATACCCGATGGATATTCTCCTGAAGCAATACCAAAAAATGTGAGTATTAGTAACAAGTTCGGAATATATAATTTAACCATTAAGATTGATGGCGCAAATGTTTATTGTTACCGTTTTTTTGAAAATAGAGCAGGTACATTTCACCCGGTCGACTACCTTGATCTTGTTAAATTTTATGACGACATGTATAAAGCCGACAGAAGCAAAATTGTTTTTGTAAGAAAGGAAGGCTAATGTGTACAACATAAAGTTGAAACCATAAAATTACACCCCGCCGCAAGCGGGGTTTTTTATATATTGCAGGGTAACTTTTGTTGTTTGCCGATTTCTTTTCAACATAAATATTTAAGCTTAATTGGTTGCCATGTATAACTCAAGCAAAACTCATAGTAAGCCGGTAGCATTTTGCGCGGCAGCGCTGGTTGTTTTAGCCGGTATCCTATCCTGCCACAATAATCCCGCAGATGCACATCTTATACCAAAAGATTTTGAACGGCAGGTGCTTGATACCAACCCTTCCGTAACGCCGTTGTCCCCCGAAGAAAGCATGAAGCGTATACAATTGCCGCCTGGCTTTCATATACAGCTTGTTGCAAACGAGCCTATGGTGCAGGAGCCCGTTGCTATTGCATGGGATGGCAATGGCAGGATGTATGTTGCAGAAATGAATACGTATATGAAAACAGCTAATGCCGATGGTGAGTTTGAGCCTACCAGCCGTATAGTGCGCCTTGAGGATGAGGATGGCGATGGCAAGATGGATAAGGAAACCATTTTTGCAGACAGCCTTTTGCTGCCGCGTGCCATATTGTGCGTTGGAGACAGGCTGTTTGTGGAAGAAACAAACCGCCAGCATATATGGAGCTTTAGGGATACCAACGGTGATGGCAAAGCAGATGAAAAGAAAATGGTGTTCAGGAATGACGTACTTGACAGCCGTAACCTTGAGCACCAGAATGGCGGCCTGTTATGGAATATGGACAACTGGATATACCCAAGCCGCGATAACCTGAGGTACAAGTATAAGGACGGGATGCTGATTTGCGACACCATGGTAGACAATATGATAGGCCAGTGGGGTATGACGAGTGATAACTACGGGCGTTTATTTTATTCAGAAGCGGGGCCAGGCCTGCCCGCTGTACAATTTGAGCAGATGCCCGCTTATGGTTCATTAAATTTTAAGGATCAGTATACTGAAGATTTTACAACTCCCTGGCCAATTATAGGTAATGTAGATGCGCAGGGTGGCAGAGATGCTTTGCGTAAGGGTGAAAACACGTTGAACAAATTTACCAGTGGTTGCGGACAATCAATTTACAGGGGCGATAAAATGCCGGCAGATATGCAGGGAGATTATTTTATTCCCGAGCCTGTGGCGAGAATTATAAAACGTGGTAAGGTAACGGACGTAAACGGCAAAATATATATAGCTGATGCTTATAAGCAACAGGACTGGCTGGCGAGTGCAGACATGAACTTTAGGCCGATAAATACTTATACCGGGCCTGACGGTTGTTTTTACGTTGTAGACATGTATCACGGAATTATACAGGAAAGTGAATGGACAAAACCGGATAGCTACCTGGGCAAAATAATTGCACAAAAAGGAATATTTAAAAACCGTGGCATGGGCCGCATTTACAGGATAGTGCATGATGGTTTTGAGCCTGATAAAACAAAACCCGATATACTTACTGCACCAACGGCAAAACTTGTTACCTACCTGGCACATACCAACGGGTGGTGGCGCGAAAATGCACAAAAAGAAATTGTTGTGCGGCATGATTTAACTGTGGTACCGGCATTGCAGGCCATGGCAAGCGGAGAACTGCAGCTAAAGTTTGATAAGCCTGAGCTTGCGCGCATACATGCATTATGGACACTGGAAGGGCTTGGCGCTATTGATAAGCCTATATTGTACAAAGCCCTGCACGACCCCAACGCACAGGTGCGCAAAGCTGCTATATGGATAGGGGAGCAGTACATAAAGGCAAATGATGCTGCATTTGTTGACAGCCTGGGTGCATTGCAGAAAGACACCAGTGCAGATGTGCTGGTGCAGCTTTCATTCTCATTGCGCGGCAGCAATATGCCGGCTGCACAGGCTATTGTAAAAAGCCTGCTGGCTACAAATAAAAGCAATGAACTGATGCAGTTTTCATACACGGCCTTTGTTGATACCAAAAAGAGACTGGATGATGAAAGAAGGCTTACGCTAAATTTAAGCCCGGCCGATAGGGAGCTGGTAAACAACGGTGCTACTATATTTAAGCAGTTATGCGCTACATGCCACGGCCCTGATGGTAAAGGCGTGCAAATTGGGGGCAAGCAAATTCCAGCGCCGCCGTTGGCCGGTTCGCCAAGGGTAAGGGATGAAAAAATTATACCCATACAGATTTTGTTGTATGGACTTAAAGGGCCCATTGACGGCAAAACGTATCCTGACCAGATGCCAAGTATGGTTAAGAATGATGATAAATGGATAGCATCTGTTTTAAGCTACATACGTAACAGTTCCGACCTGGGCAACAAGTCATCCGTGGTTACAGAAGCGGAAGTAAAAGATGCGCGCGCGAAAATGTACCATATGAATGATGCTGCTACCATACAGATGCTGGGCATATTAAAATTAGGCCGCGCAGAAAGGATAAACTGGGATAAGAAGCGGGATTAGGTTAGTTGATTGGTAGGGAGAAAGTTGATTGGCGTATGTTTAACTAACCCAGACATTAAGGGAACGCGTAATAAGTAGTGGCCTTAGCCAAGGCGCAAAGCTCACGGTTATACGATTAATCTTAAATCATCAATCATGAAAATAATCCTTGTCGCGGTTTTATCAATGGTGCTAACTACTTCTTCCTTTGCACAACAACCTCCCCGCCTGATCATCCGCGGCGACGATATGGGCTTTAGCCATTCGGGCAATACGGCACTAATAAAATGCTATAAAGAAGGCATTGAAAAATCGATTGAGGTTATTGTACCATCGCCATGGTTTCCCGAGGCGGTAAAGTTGCTGAATGAAAACCCGGGTGTTGATGTAGGTATACACCTTGCTCTTACCAGTGAGTGGGATAATGTTAAATACCGCCCGCTTACTGACTGCCCGAGCTTAAAAGATAGCAATGGCTATTTCTATCCGAAAGTATACGCCAGCAAGGATTATCCCGGCAAATCAATTGCAGAAAATAAGTGGAAGATCGCGGATATTGAGAAAGAGTTTCGGGCACAGATAGAAATGGCTAAAAGGCTGTTACCACACATCAGCCATCTTTCATCGCACATGGGTTGTGTTACCCTGGCGCCTGAAGTACTTGTACTTACTCAAAAACTGGCTAAGGAGTATAACATTCCGGTTGACCCTGGTATGGATGTAAAAGGCCTTGTTGGTTACGATGGGCCGCATGCAACATCTGCAGAAAAAATTGAAAGCTTTATAAAAATGCTTGATAAGCTGCAACCCGGCAAAAGCTATATTTTTCTTGACCACCCGGGTATTGACAATGAAGAATTGCGGGCGATACACCATATAGGTTATGAGAACGTTGCCCAGGACAGGCAAGGGGTAACAGACCTTTTTACAAGTGATAAGGTGAAGGAGGCAATAAAAAAGAAAGGTATAGTGTTGATCGGTTATGCAGACCTGGTTAAATAGCTGCGATATATTTCAGCCAATAACTGCCCAAATTGTCTTATTGTGCTTAACCGGGCAAGCTGAAATAAAATGTAGCGCCTTTACCCTCCTCTGCTTCTGCCCACACTTTGCCGCCATGTTTTAGTATAACCCTTTGCACAAGGGCCAGGCCAACGCCACTACCCTCAAATTCTTTAAGGCCGTGCAGGCGTTGAAAAACACCAAACAATTTGCCGGCATATTTCATATCAAAACCCACACCATTGTCTTTTATGGAATAGACGATTGCATCACCCTCTTTATGCGAATCTATCTCAACACAGGGCTTTTCAGTTTTAGCGGAATATTTTATAGCATTTGACAAAAGATTGCTCCATACCTGCCTTATTAAAGTGCTGTCGCACATGGCTGGCAACAGATTTTTTATTTGTATGTCAACAGGCCTGGTATTTAGCAGCATCTGCTCTTTAATTACAGAACGTAAAGTTGTGTCCATATTTACCGGCTCAACAGCAAGTTCTTTTCTGCCGAGATATGACAGGTTGAGTAACTCATCTATAAGCGTGCCCATTTTCCTGGCCTTGCTTCTTATATGGCCAAGTATTTTGTTGCCTTCTTCATCAAGCCTTCCGGCTGACTTTTCAGATAGTATTGCTGCATAACCATCAATTATGCGTAAGGGTGCATGCAGGTCGTGTGAAACCGAATAAGAAAATGCTTCCAGTTCCTTGTTGCTGCTTTCAAGTTCAAACGTCCGGTCCTGTACTTTCTTTTCAAGGTCGTGCTGTGCATTGCGTACCTGTATAACCATTATGTTAAACGCTTCTGCAAGCTGTCCCAATTCGTCCTGCCGGTCAATATCAACTAAATTACCATAGTCGCCCGCCGCTATGCCGGCCGCTGCGGCCGTAAGTTTTTTAAGCGGCCTGGTTATATTCCGGCTCATAAGCCATGCTAAAAAAATGCCCGCTATAATTAACACAATGCCGATGATAATTGTCCATTGCAGGAATAGGTAAGATGTTTCAAGAAAAGTTTTTTTGGAGAACTCCATCAATATAAGCCATTGGCTATTGGGTATATTATAGGCAGTTGCAATTAGCGGGTCGTCTGCTTTACGGGTGTATTCAATAATTGCTTTTGTATTGTGTATATCAACCGGCGGGGCTGCTACAGGCTTTATCATATCGGTCCAAAACTTTCCGTCATCATTGCCAAAATATAATGTGCCGTTTGAGCCGATAATTTGCGTTAGTTGTTTTACCGCCTGTGGCGTTGTATATAAAAGCCGCCAGTAAACAACATAACCATAAGTGTTTGCACTATCCGCAACGGTTGCCACTACAGGATAGTAGATAGACTTCCCAACATGGAAAAATTTGCCGACATTTTTATAGTCTTTTTTGGCAGCTGACAGCGGTATAACATCGTTGGTATTTAAAGGTAGCTGCACGTTGTTTTTTGCGGAGCTAAGAACGGTTTGCCTTTGCAGGTTTAGCAATTGTACGGCAACTACCTGGCTATCCTGCCGGGCCTTGTTAAAAATATTAAGCGCTGCCTGTTTAAGATTAGCATCGCCGGTTAAAAGAAATTGTTTAACTGTATCCTGCGAAGCCGTAGCATGTGCTATACCGTTAAGCATGGTTATTGATTGGGTAAACATGGTGTCTAATTCGCCCGTTAAGGTGCTAAGCCTTTCACGTGCAACGGCAAACGATGCCTTTCTTACACCTATGTATGATACTACACTGAATGTTACCAAAATACTTAACAATAGCAGGAAAATTAAAAATGGCAGGCGCTTCGATATTGAATGCCCGGAAAAGGGAAACAGGCTTTTGGTTGTTTTCATTAACATAGTTTTACCCTTAAGTACAGTTAGTTTAAGCCGCATATAATAAAACACGTTTATTGGATACAGAAGCCTAACAATTGATCAGCCCGGTTGTTTAGTAAGGTGGCAGGGTAAATTTGTTTGCCTAAGTTACACGGTATTTAATTGTATTTCCAAATATTAGGCTCAATTATTATATGATAAGGCCGCATTAGCTTTCAAAGTTGCGCTAAAACTGTTTCAGGTAGCTTATTTTTCCAATTAAATGATCTTCAGCCTGCGGGCTGGTTAATGCAGTTTTAAAACCGGTATGGTTGTATATAAAGTAGATGTAAGAAAGCGGCTGGTACTCCCATGAGAACCGTATATTATAGTTTTTTGAGTTGTTGTCAGAATTTTGCTGGTAAAAACCTACCAACTGTAACCGCGGGTTTAATGCGAAGCGCCCTTCAATACTGTACAGGTCAATTACGGTACTTGTTTTAAATTCGCCTACCCCAAAAAAATGATTACGATTATAATGTGTAGTAATGGAAATGTGTGGTATTGGTGCAAACTGTACAATCCAATCGGCAGAATGTATTCTGCCATTAAAATACCTGCCGCCGTTGTACAGCAACTGGGCGTTTAATATTTTGGATGGATCGGTACTTGCCCAAATTTGGTGCTGCACATAGTTATAGCTTCCAACAGGTATACTTATGCCCAATGGGTTGAAGGCCTCTGACAAATGCTCGTACGTTGGTACAATGCCGTACCCAAAATAAGCGCCGCTTAAAAAATTAAGCCATACAGGGTAAAGCGTTAATGTTCTTTCAGTAAGCTTGCCTGTTGATGCCTGGTGATAAAACTCCGGGCTGAAACTGGGTTCCCAGGCACGTAATATTTTCTTAAAAGGAAGTTTCTTTCCGCGGTAGTAATAAAAAATACCCGGTGTTGTTGCAACAACATCATACCGCGAAACAAAACCCATTTGGGGGTCGAAGTTTTTAGTTACAACAGATTCTGTCCACCATATTTTATAGTGATTGTTTGAGTAATAATATTGTGCGAAGCCCGCCATACCTTTTTTGCCGGATTTGGTATTAGTTGACTGGATGATCATAGCATTAAGCGATTGGTCGTCAGCCAGCCTGAAAAAACCATCTACAGCGCTTACAATGTTAGTGCTGTTGGGTGTGTTTTTAGCCGTTACCAATGCACCAATACGGTTTTGCCGGCCAAAGTTTTTTGATATTCTGCCCACAAAAAAATTAGTGCCGGGGCTGGCGTCAACAGCGCGCTGGCGCATTAGTATTCCACCGTAATTCCACTTGTCAGACCGGTAAACAAACCTTGCACCGGCGTCAATAGGTATAGGGTTGCCGCTGGTGTCAAGGCCAATGCTGCGGCTAAAAAACGGCTGAATACGCATGCTGCCCCCTGCTGCATCGGCAGCCTGGCTAACACCTACACCAAACAATGATGCATTCTCCAAAAAAAATTGCCTTCTTTCAGGAAAGAATACATTAAACCTTGTAACATTATTTACTGCCCGGTCGGCATCGGCCTGTGCAAAATCAGTATTAGTGGTAAGGTCTAATACCGAGTTGGAGTTTACGGCCCATTTAAGGTCGCCGCCAATTTTAACGTTTGTCTCGTTCTCTTTTACATCGGGGCCATAGTTTTTATAATGGTCGTACGATGTTAAAAAATAAGGCTGTATACGTACGTTTGTTTTTGGCGGTGGTGGCTGCAAATTGGTTAATACACCGGCATAGTCCATCCTCGCAGCGCTTACCGAGCGGGGAAATTCAGAAAATGCAGTTATTTCGTTGGTAAGCCTCCTGTTCCTGTACACGTTAAAACCCCAGCTTTGCAGTGAATCTTTAGTACGGTGGTAGCGTAGTGTTTGCCAGGGCACAGCTATTTCTGCATACCAGCCGCTGTCGGTACGTGTGGTACGCACTTTCCAAAGGCCATCCCAGTCAATGTCATAATAAAGGTCGTCAAAAGCAAGCAGGTCGCGTTGTACGCCGTAAGCATTGGTGGCCAGGCTCATGGCGTTACGCTTGTCGTTAAAACCGTCAAATACTAAGTTAACAAGGTCGTGCGCAGCAAAATTAAAGTCACGTTTAAAGTCTGTTGCCCTTATAGCTTTCTTTCCCAGGGAATCGCGGCAAAAAATGCCGAAGTACATGTACTGGCTGTTGTATAATGCCTTAACCTGCGTTTCCTGGCTGGCAGGCTGGCTTTGGTAAGGCTCAACTTGTATAAACTTTGGCGATGCTGGTGCTAACGCCCATTCAGCCTCGTTAAGCTCACCATCAATTTTTATAAATGACGTTATTTTTACCGCCCGTATTTCTTTTTTAATGGAATCAGGCTTAAAAAAGTCAGTGCTTTGCGATGAAGCGTTACAATAAATAACCAGCAAAAGCAGGGATAATGGAAACTTTGCAAGCATTTGCCAAAATACAAAATAATGCCTAACCACTTGCGCCAATTTTATAAATAATTTATAGGCGGTTTGGGAGCTATTTTTATTTTAGCATGTACTTATCATTAAATAGTATACCTTTGCCCTGTTAATATTCCTCTCTCTTAGCAGACTAGATAATCCTCACGGCGGTAGTTTCATCAAGTCATAACGATGACGAGAATATAAAAAAGCCGGATTTACTGTATCTTACGTACTGAAAACGGCAATTACTTTTATTAAATATAGTATTTTGACATTTCAAGAATTAAATCTTTCTGAGCCATTATTACGTGCGCTTAAGGCAGAAGGATACACTACACCCACACCTATCCAACAACAGGCAATACCTGTTGTATTACAGAAAAGAGATCTATTGGGTTGCGCACAAACCGGTACCGGTAAAACAGCAGCATTCGCGATTCCGATGCTTCAATTGCTTGATGCAGAGAAGTGGGAAGGTAAAGGTTACAAACATATTCGTGCACTGGTACTTACCCCAACACGCGAGCTGGCAGTGCAGATACATGAGAGCTTTAATGCTTACGGCAAGCATACAGGATTAAAATGCGATGTTATTTTTGGCGGTGTATCACAACAATCGCAAGTAATGTCGTTACGCGGCGGGGCTGATATTTTGGTGGCTACGCCCGGCCGTTTGTTAGACCTGATGAACCAGGGCCATGTATATCTTTCGCACCTGCAATTTTTTGTTTTGGATGAGGCCGACCGTATGCTGGACATGGGCTTTATACGCGACATACATAAAATTATTCGCGAGCTGCCCGAAGACAGGCAAACACTTTTCTTTTCAGCTACCATGCCACCAGAAATTGCAAAACTGGCTAATAACCTGTTACGCGATCCTGTAAGGGTTGAAGTTACGCCAGTCTCGTCAACAGTTGAAAAAATTGAGCAGTTTATTTATTTTGTTGACAGAAACAATAAATCTCCCCTGCTGGTACACCTGTTAAACACAGGCAACATTGCACGTACTGTTATTTTTACCCGTACTAAACACGGCGCTGATAAAATTGCAAAATATCTTAAGCAGTCCGATATAAGGGCAGATGCCTTGCATGGCGATAAAAGCCAGGAACAAAGACAACGCGCCTTATATAATTTTAAAAGTGGTAAGTTAAAAGTACTGGTGGCTACAGATATCGCCGCACGCGGAATTGATATTGATGACATTTCCCACGTTATTAACTACGATCTGCCAAATGTGCCCGAAACGTATGTACACCGCATAGGGCGTACAGGCAGGGCAGGTAACGCAGGCATTGCTTTATCTTTTTGCGACAGGGAAGAACGTGTATTTTTAAGGGACATTAATAAACTTACCAATCAGTCAATACCGGCGGTTGAAGAACACCCTTTTAAAGCTTCAAGTCCTCAACAGGGGGACCAAAGGCAACAATCACAAAATCAGCAACGCAGAAACCCCAGCCAGGGCCAGCGTCGCAACAACAATAATAACAGGCCGCAACAACAGCAGGCAGGGCAACAACAAAAGCCACGGCAGCAACAGCAACAAAGGCCGCAACTGCAAAAGTCTCAACAGCCACAACAGCAGCAAGCTGTTAGGGCATAAAAGTCAACAATAAGAAAGTTTGACAGATGTTAGATGACCGATGAGAGTTATGAATGTTTTATATTATTAGGGCAGCACAAATTTTGTGCTGCCCTTTTTTATTTGGCCAATTTTGTTCTTAATAACCTATTAGGGGCCCGGGCTTACAATCTGAAAAATATTTTGTGCTTGTACAAAAAGTAACACATGTACCATTCAAGCCCAAAAACGGCTGCGGCACAAACCATGTGTTGTATAAAATCGTTAGAGGTTACCCAGCCCGTTACGCCTGCGCCTATAACATATATGTACTCAGTAAACCACCTGTGGCCTACAATTTCAAAAAACAGGTAAATAAACAATGAGTTCATGCCGACAATAGTGAAAAACAAAAGATGTTTGCGGTGCCCTTTTATGTCTATCCACCAATATGAAACTAAAAGAAACAACAGCACCCAGCCAAGCGATACAATGGTAAATGAAGTGGTAGCAATACGTTTAATAATGGGTGTTATATGAGCAGCATCTAATAAATAGCCGGCTGCCAAACATCCAATTCCCCAAAAGAACAATGGCTTTATTTTATTTTTATTGCTTAGCAAAAGCTTTCCCACCAATGCACCTGCAATAGTATGTACTGCAGTAGGTATGCAATTTATAGCAACCCAGCCGCCGGCGTTAATTTTGTTCATTAATATAGTGTCAATATAATTGCCAAAGTTGTGCTGGTCAGTAAAAGGCTGGTCAAAACCCGGTACATGTGTAAAACGGTACAATATCTCAGTAAGCAATAATAAACCCATACAAACAAGTATTTGCGCTGTGTTGCTCCAGCGGAAAATTAAAAAAGCAACTAATGTGGTGAATGATAATTGGGTTAGCACATCCCACAATTCAAATGAAAGATGATCGCCCCTTACCGCATAGTCAAGCACCCCCCAGAAGAAAAGCAGGGCGCAGCGTTTCAAAACCTTTTTAAACGACTGGCCCCAGGTTACGCCGTTTGCCCACTGCTTATTTAGCGATAAGGCCATAGCCATACCGGCCATAAACATAAAAGATGGTTGTATCAAATCCCAAAATCGAAGCCCGTTCCAGGGGTGATGATCAAGCTGTATGGTGATGTTTTGCCAAAACGTGCCTTGTGCCTGTTTGTTCAGGTACCCATACAGTTCGGCAGATTCAAGTGCAAGCAGCACCATTATCAAACCCCTCAAAAAATCAAGCGACAATAATCTTTGCGATGTACCTGATGTGCGTTGCTCATTTGCAACAGGCTGTGCTATTGTACTCATGTTAGTAAGTTCGGTTTGGTATGCTGAAAATTATATAGTCGCCTGTAAGGCTAACCGGTTGTTTAAAACTACAGTTTTTGCATAATACAATAAACTAATTTTTTAATGCTGCCATTGAACCATAAAAAAACCTGCCCCTGTTACAGGGCAGGCCATAAGCAAACGCTTTATTGGGGATTATTGCTTTATAAGTTTAATTACTTTTTGGCTTTTTTCATTGCTTAGCGTAATAAAATACATGCCTGCTGCAAATTTTTCAGACGGAATAACTACTTGCTTATTTCCGCTAACTTCTGCCTGCCACACTTTTCTGCCAGACATATCTGTTATAACAAGCGCTGTTTTGCCAGGGTTGCCACTGATGTCAAGCATTGCTGAACTTACAACCGGGTTAGGATGTAATACTACAGCCCAATCTGTTGATTGCAATGATGCTGACTGAAGGCTTTTTGTTCCGCCAAACGTTGCATCTTCCATTAATGTTGAAGCATTGGTTGTTGTAAACTTACTGCTTACGCTTGATGCGCTTACAGTTAAAGGTGAAGCAACACATACGGTACTTACCTGCCATTGGTAGGTAGTTGATTTTGTAAGCCCTGTTAAGGTATAGCTTGTGTCAGTAGCTGTAACAGTTGTCCAGCTTGAAGAACCATTTACCGCATACTGCAGGGAATAATTAACTGCACAAGCCACTTTATGCCACTTTACGGTAGCCTTTGTTCCAGTAACGCCCGATGATGAAACAAGCAGTGGTGCTCCGCAGGTGCCGTAGCTTACTGTTTTTGCGGCCGATGTAGCAGTACAACCATTTGCATCAGTGGTTGTAACTGAATAATTACCCGCTGTGCTTGTGGTTATTGAAGCCGTAGTTGCTGTAGTGCTCCATTTATACTGAGCGGCAGATGAGGACGTAAATGTTATTGCCGTACCCGGGCACAACTTTGTAGTAACAGTTGGCGAACTGGTAATAGTTGGTGTGGTAACGGTAGTGTAGCTAAGTACTTTTGCGGCAGATACGGCTGTACAACCATTTGCATCAGTTGTTGTAACTACATAGCTGCCCGTAGAACTGGTACTTATTGAAGATGTAGTAGCAGTAGTACTCCATTTATATGTTACTGCGGCGGAAGACGAAAGCGTTACAACTGTATGCGGGCATAAGTTTGTTGTAACCGCCGGTGAGCTTGTAATTGTTGGCTTAGTTACGACAGCGTAACTAATTACTTTAGCGGCCGATGTAGTATTACATCCATTTGCATCAGTTGTAGTAACCGTGAAGCTACCTGCAGTGCTTGTGCTTATTGAGGCTGTGGTTGCAGCGGTGCTCCATTTATACTTGCTGGCGGTTGAGGACGTAAGGGTTACTGCAGTTCCGGGGCATAAGCTTGTCGTTGTAGCCGGCGAGCTTGTAATGGTTGGTGTTGTAACTGCAGCATAGGCAATAGCTTTTGCCGCAGATGTATTGGTGCATCCATTTACATCCGTTATTGTAACAGTATAATTGCCGGCGGCAGTTACACTTATTGATGATGTAGTGGCGCTTGTGCTCCATTTATAGTTAGCCGCAGTTGACGACGTAAGTGTTACCGGTGTACCTGGACACAATGTTGTAGTATTAGCCGGCGAAACAGTTATGGTTGGCGTTGCAGGCAGTGCATTTACTGTTACCGCAACCGCCGCCGATGTTCCTCCACATCCGTTTGAATCAGTTACAGTCAGCGTGTTGGTGCGCGATACTGTATCAATAATAGTAGCTGTTGTTTCACCTGTACTCCATGCGTATTTGCTGTACGCAACAGTGGTATATAAAGTATCTTTTAACCCCTTGCAAATTGTAGTAGTGCCCTTTAGTGATATTACAGGAACAGGTTTTGTGTATACATGAAAAACTACGGCATTACTTGTATCGCTATAGCTGCCTGATGTAACCAGCCTGCGATAATAAGTGGTTTGGGTAATTGCAGCGCCAACGGCATAATTTTGCAATGATGCACCACTAATGGCAGTGTAAGTAACTCCGTCCGGGCTTTGCAGCCAGCTATATGCGTATGTGCCCGTACCAGCGGTTGGTAATGTGCCTGTTAAAGTTGAGAGGATTATTTTACCTGTGCAGGTAGTTATTGAATCAACGGTACTTATTGTGTTGTTAGCAATAGGTGTTAAAGTTATTGTTGTTGCCGGGGTAAACTTGCGAATAACGTTATTGTTAATATCTGCCACATACACCGAGGTGCCGCTTACATACAAACCACCCGGGTAGCTTAGCTGGCCTAATGCAGCAGATGTTGCATTGTCAGCGTAGCCGGGGGTTCCGTTGCCCGCAACAACACTTGCTGTGTAGGTTGTTGCCGCAAGTTTTATAACCGTACCGGCTGTTGAATCAGATACAAATACATTGCCTGAAGCATCAGTTGCCACACCTGTTAAGGAGTGGCCATTGTTTAAAACAGTTGATATTTTTTGGGTAGCGGCTGCAACCATTCTTATCACATTGTTCCCTTTGTCAAGTATAAACACGTTGCCTGTTACATCAACAGCAACGCCGCGCGGGTTGCTAATTTGTGCAGCTGTTGCTGCAGCGCCATCACCCGTGTTGCCGGCAGCGCCTGTACCTGCAATGGTTGTTATAATTTGTGTTGCTGCAGCAACTTTTCTTATCCTGTTATTTAATGCATCTGCTATATAAATATTGCCGTTTTTATCAATGGCCAAGCCATAAGGATTGTTAAGCTGAGCAGAGGTTGCTGCACCTGCATCGCCGGAAAAGCCGGCAGTAGCATTGCCTGCAATATTTGTTATAAACTTAGTGCTGTAATTAACCTTGCGTATTACGTTATTAAAAACATCGGCAATGTAAACGTTGTTTGATGCGTCAACAACTACACCATAAGGAGCATTATACAATGCTGAATTGGCAATATTGCCATTACCGCCATAGCCTTTGCTCGCGTATTTGTAATCAGGGTTTGGCGAGCCCGCAAAAGCATAAGAACTGTTTGCAACGTTAACGGCACGAACATCGTAATATAAGCCGTCTGCAATATAAAGATTACCTAATGCGTCCATTGTTACAGCCTGCGGCAGTAATTGTGCTTTTGAAGCATCAGGCGCACCCGTAAAGCCGTCGGTACCGTCACCGGCTATAGTGTTTATATTGTTTGTTGCAGCGGTTATTTTTCGCACCCTGTTGTTGCCAAGGTCGTTAATGTAAAGGTTGCCAGCTACATCTACCTGCAGGTAAGTGGGTCTGTTTACCTGTGCTGCTGATGCAGCGCCGCCATCACCACTAAAACCGGCTGCGCCATTACCGGCTATAGTAGTTATTATTTTAGTAGCGTTGGTTACTTTTCTTATACGGTTGTTAGTTTGGTCTGCAATGTAAATGTTGCCATTAGCATCAACTGCAACGCCTACTACATAGCCAAGCGATGCGGCAGTAGCCTGCCCGCCGTCACCGGCATAACCGTGCCCGCCATTGCCCGCAACAGTGGTTATTATTTTGGTTGATGCATCTACCTTGCGTATAACGTTATTGTATTCATCGGCAATGTAAAGGTTGCCTGTTGCGTCTAAAGCTATGCACTCTGGGTAGGATAGACTGGCGGCAGTTGCAAGGCCTCCATCGCCCCCGTAACTACCAACCCCGTTGCCGGCAACGGTTGTTATTATTTTAGTTGTAACATCAATACGCCTTACAACGCTGTTGTTGTTGTCTGTAAAAAATATGTTTCCTGCAGCATCCAGCAAAATGCCCGCAGGGCCGTTAATTTTTGCCGAGGTTGCAGGGCCGCCATCGCCTGAATAACCGCCTGTGCCCGTACCGGCAATAGTGGTTACAATTTTGGTGGCTGCATCAATCTTCCTTATGCGGTTATTAAAATAATCGCTTATATAAATGTTGCCACTGTTATCAGCTGTTACGCCGGGCAAGCCAACATTTAGGTTTAACTGGGCTGCTGTTGCAAGCCCGCCGTCACCTAAATAAGCCGCTACACCCGTACCCGCAACTGTAGTAATTGTTTGGGTTGAGGCATCAACTTTTCTTACACGGTTATCTCTTGTTGTAGCAATATAAATATTACCTGACGCATCTATGCCTATACCATAAGGATTAAACAAGCCGGCACTTGTGGCGGGGCCGTTATCGCCAAGGTAAAATCGTCTTCCGGCAACTGTGGTTATTTGGGCTGTTGAAAAAGAATGTAGAAGTACGATCAATAAAAAGGAAAAAAAAGTTTTTCCAGTGTAAAATTTGGTCATTGTGTAGGTTTTGGTACGGCGGGCGTAAAGATAACAGTAGTTTTGTTTAGTTGCATAAGCAACCAGTGGTGAAACCGGGTTTAAGGCAGAATTAATTATGTTTTCTGCCTTTTATAGTTGTTTTTAATCAGCCCGGGGTAACATATAAACTATTATTTTTATTTGAGCAGTGGTCACCACTTCAATAAAAACCAAGAGCGTTTCAGGTCATCTTTAGATGGGGTAAGGCTGGCAATCTCTTTTTTATAATCGTGTTGCAGGTCTTCATGCATTTGGTCTACCACGGCATTTATCTTTTTAAGTTGTTGCAGGTACAAGTTGTGCATAGCCGGGCCTGTACTTTTAAGTAGCCCGGAAGATTTTAACCTGCTACAATAATGTATTAATAATTCGGCCTCAGTTTGTTTGGAAAGCGTGTACCTTATATACTTAGTGGTTGTACGCAATATTTTGCGCAGGCTTTTTTTAGTAAGGTGGGCGTTTGCACGCGGCAACTCTGCGAAACCTTCATCAATTTCAGCTTTTACACCGGTAATATACGCTTGTTCATCATGCGCTTCAAAAAGCAGGTAAGTAAGCAATTCTTTATTTTCTTTTTTAAACCTTGCCAGCCGCAGGCACAGTTCCACCAATATAGCCGGTGAACTGTTTTTAAGTTCCTGTTTAATTTCATTTGCGCTTGCTGCCTTCATGCCTGTAAATTTATCACCTGCAAGTTAACCGCTGTTTGTATTATATGTATAACCATGTAAATTTTATATATTTGGTTACTAAAACGAAAGAATATGAGTAAAGCCAGGAAACCTAAAGCTAAAAAAGCTGCCCCGGCAAAAAGCGGGCTTATTATGAAAAGTGGTTCATCTTCAGGCGGCCATTCCAAATCAGGCAGTATGATACCAACCAGCAGCAGTGTGTCATCAACCAAAAAAGGCGGCGCACAAAATAACGCACCAAGAAAGGCGCAATAAACGGTTTATTTTTAATACCTGCCTGTTTTATTGCAATAATAAAACAGGCCTTTTTATTTAAAATATCATTGGAATATTAACCCGTAGGGTATGATTTGGACCTATTAGAGTTATATTCCATTTTTATAAGTCAACAATAACTGCATTAGTTCCTAATTTGGCGTTACTTCCAGCGAAAACTATTTATAAACCCTTCATTGTGTAAAAAATACGCAATGACTTTCCCATTTTTTAAATATATTTTTTATATGCGTACCCAGCGTAATAAAAAATACCTATTTTTAGCATCATCTCTCACTAACGATTTAAACACTGCTACATGACACGAGACAATTCTCAGGACGATAACGCGTCCCCCAATCAGCAAGAACAACCATCATCACAACACACGCCATCACAACTTAACCGCCGTAAGTTTGTGGGTTTGGCAGCATCATCGGCGCTTGCATTTACAATTGTTCCCCGCCACGTATTGGGGAGGGGCCACACAGCGCCAAGCGATAAAATAACCCTTGCCTATATTGGCATAGGCACCCAGGGCATTCGCGAATTGTTGCCCCTGCTTCAAAACGACCAGATACAGGTTGTTGCGGTTTGCGACCCCAACAAGGATGCCGTTGGTTACAAAGACTGGAGCAAGTTTGGCCTGCGCGATGAAATACGCAAAACAGTTAAAAAGGCCGACTGGACCAGTGGCGGTGACAATATTGTTGCCGGTGGCCGCGAAGTAGGCAAAAGCATAGTAGATACTTACTACGCTAACGTTAAACCTGAACTTAAATATGGCGGCTGCACAGCTTATGAAGATGTGCGCGTACTGTTCGACAAAGAAAAAGACGTTGACGCCGTTAAAATAATGACGCCTGACCACCTGCATGGCCTGCTGGCTATGGCTGCTGTAAGACGCGGGAAACATGTGCTGTTGCATAAGCCCTTAAGTAACCGCCTGCTGGAAGGCAAAAAGGTTATAGCGGCCTGTAAGCAAAGCAAGAGTATAACACACCTTATACCGTGGGACAGTAACGGCGACATGACTACCGTTATGAGCTGGATAAACGGCGGTTCTATAGGCACGCTTACCGAGGTGCATAACTGGACCAACCGCCCCGTGTGGCCGCAATACCCCATGAAGCCGGCTGCTGAGCCGGTACCTGCAGGCCTTAACTGGGACCTGTGGCTGGGGCCTGAAGCCATGCGCGATTACTCATCTCAATACACCAACATGGTGTTTCGCGGCTGGTACGACTTTGGCGGTGGCAGCATGGCCGACATGGGCCACTACAGTTTATGGACAGTGTTTAACGCCCTGCAGTTAACAGCCCCGCACACTATTACACCACACTTAAGCCACGTGGTAGCTATGAACGGTGTTACACCTTACCAGATAAATAACGACTTTTCATTCCCAATGGCCAGTACGGTTCGGTTTAAATACCCTGCCAATGGCAATCGCGGCCCTGTTGACCTTTGCTGGTACGATGGCGGCATGCAGCCACCGGTGCCCCCTGAGCTAATGGAACAAAACAAAGAGCTGCCTACGGAGGGCATGATGTTCGTTGGTACTGAAGGCAAAATACTTGCTGGCTTCAACGTGCAAAGTCCCGTGCTTATATCTGGCAAAAAAACAGGTACAGACGCCGCCAAGGTTGATACCCGCAGCCAGGTTGAGCAAACAAGCCAGGCGCTGCCATTATTTGTAAACGCCTGCAAAACGGGCCAGCAATACCCGGGTAATTTTATGGAGGCCGAGCACTTAACCGAAGCGGTAAACCTGTATGCAGCATCGCTGCGCTCAGGTAAGTTGCTTAAGTACGATGCAGCCAGTATGAAGATTACCAACGTGCCTTCTGCCAACCAATATCTTGACCGGCAGTACCGCGCGGGATGGGACATTGCTTCAATCTAATTATCACATTTTCCGCAACCAAACATATATTATTACACATTCAAATAACCAGTATGAAAAATTTAAACAGGCGTTCGTTTTTAAGCAAAGCAGCCATGGGCTTTGGCGGGGTATTTGCGTTAAGCCAATTGCCTTCAGAACTGTTTGCCGCAGCAAAATTTGTAAACATCCCTGTGGGATTTCAAACCTACCCCGTAAAGGACAGGATGGCCAAGGATTTTCCCGGCACTATGAAGGAAATGGCTGGCCTTGGCTATAACATTACCGAAATGTGCTACCCTGCTGATTATGCACAAGGAGGCTTTGGATGGGCAAAAGACATGAAGGCCGCTGAGATAAAAAAGGTGATTGAAGATGCAGGCCTTAAATGCCCAAGCAGCCATTTTGGTATGGGCGGTTTGTCGCCTGAAAAAATTGATACCAGCATTGAGTGGGCAAAAGCCATGGGCTTAAGCCAAATGATATGCAGCACCTTTTGGCTGCCAAAAGGGTCAACATTAGCTGATTATTATAAAGAATGCGACAAGCTGAACAAAGCCGCTGAAAAAATAAATGCCGCCGGTATGGAAGCAGGCTTCCATAATCATGATATGGAGTTTCATGAACTGGAAGGCAAGCTGATATACGATGAGCTGGTAACCCATTTGGACAAGCGCGTAAAGCTACAGTTTCAAACACAGGTTGTTACCTTAGGTTACAAAGCCTCTGACTACTTTAAAAAGTACCCCGGCCGTTTTATCAGCAGCCATTTGAGCGACTGGAGTGCCGACAAAAAAGAGGTACCTATAGGCAGCGGCGTAATTGACTGGAAAGAGTATTTTGCCGCCGCTAAAATTGGGGGTGTTAAAAACTTCTTTGTTGAAGAAGAAGGCAACCCTGATAACATGCGTACAAGCGCCACTTACATAAAATCTCTTTAAACATACCTCTCACACCTCTAGGGTTTGAGGATGGCCGCTTCTGCTAATGAAGCGGCCTTTTTTTTGCGCCAAACATTTACCAAAGGGAGGAAAAAGGAGGAAACTATATTTTCATTCATCACACTGATCTTTAACCATTTATACAATATTTTCAACTCAAAACAATCAAAGCCGTCACCAAATTCATTTACGTACCATGGCTTAAACTGGGTCGGGGCGTCAAATCGTCCCTTAAGTCCTTTTTCGCAAACACCTTTCGGCTCATACCACAAACAATAACTGGTATTTGCACAACCAGGGATGATAGGGGAGGAAAAAGGAGGACACCAAAACATTTGTTATTTAGTTGATAGCCAATCAATTAAGTGCTAAAAACAGAAAAAATGCGCCCGCCTGCTAAAATTAATTTTCATTTATCCCGTGGCTAAGTTTTCAAAAGCCCTGTACATATAAATATAAAAAACACCCAACCGTCACGGTGTTTTTCAATATTTATTTTTGCACATTTTTAAAACCCGGCTGTAGCAAACCTTCAAACCCTAAAAATTATTTAATCCCCGGTTAATATTTTCTGCTTCACAATTGCCGCATCGCTTACCTGGAAAATAATATCAATATTGGTATAAGCGGGCATATCTGCAACCAGGTCGCACGATATTTCGTTAAACCTGGTCATAAAAGCCTCTTCTGATTCAAACAGCATTTGGCAAATTGCTTCGTAATTATGCGAGCCGTCAGCAGCTTTTTTGCCGATAGACACAGTTACACCCTTAAGCTCCCCGCCAAATAAGGCTATTGACATGGGTATGTGTGTATTTACATAATAATCGGCATCAAACCTGCCGCCTTCTTTTACGGGGTAAAGTATAGTAATGGTAACCATGTTTTAAAAGTTTGCCAGGTAAAAATACAAAAGGCTATGATGGATAAAGTACTTTCCTGCCACCTGTTGCATCTAAATTTGAATACTTAATTTGTACCGATGAGGGCAACTATCCTGCAACTCTGGTCTTGTATAACTGCATCCAATTTGAGCCGGGGGGCAGTTAGGACACATGTTTTTAGAAGTAATAAATGTCCGAAAAGTATAGTTTGTTATGTTGCGAATGCGCAGATAATGAGTAGAAATATGTGAAAATTGTGTTCTGGCAAGAGTTTAGTGTAAAAAATGTGATGTTTAAAAGTCCACCTTTAGGGGATAGGGGCAATATAAGGCTAGAAAGGATAACTTTAAAGCCTTAGAATTCTTAAAAGGCAAAAAAAGTATTTTACAATATACAGGAAAGATGTGTCCTACCAGTAGCCGCGGGGAGAAGAGCCCGCCCACCGTGGCGGCGGATAAGGGATGAGGCGTTAACAACGCATAATGTAGTATTAAAGTCTAATTGGCATAAGATCTGTATTATTTGTGATGGAGTAGTTTCAATCTTTCGGTCTTCCCGGCTTCCTGACTTTTTCTACCCAACTATTAAACTAAAACCCAAATCCTACCCTCAGCACATATTTACTGTAATGAAAAGTATAGTCCGAATCAAATTGGGTTGAGTTTGAATCGTCCGCGTAAGTAATTTCAGTATATTTAAATGTTTTGTAGTTAAACCCCAACCCGGCAATAAAACTAAACCTCTGTACCAAACTTGCTTTCCAGCTTATGCCCGCTTCGCCGTAAAATGAGGGGTGCAGGGTGTGCCACGCGGCTCCGTTGCTGTATGTATGGGGCAGGTAATCAGTATGCAATGGCAGGTTTACGCCGGCATCGCTATATACCTGTAGCGCTGTTTTAGGGGTTGTAACCAGGTTGTAGCGCAAATCGGCAAAAACGGGCACGCTTTCATAACCATACTTATCAAAGGCAACGCCCAGCCCGGCGCTGTATTTTTTATAGGTTATGCCATTAATAGTTTCAATGTTGCAGGTATGCTGGTTATCACCCATAAGCCAGCCGAACTGTGTAACATTGTAAAGGTTCACATTGGTTTTGTTAAGCTGCGCCCGTAACAGCAAAGGGGTATAAATTACCAATAAAAAAGCCATCGCTTTTTGCATGCAAATATTATTACAGGGTTATTTTGCTAAGCAGTTTAATATTATTTACATCGCTGTAATCGTATTGGTAAATACCGTCTGATGTTGATACAAAGGCCACTTTGTTATAACATATAACGTCAAATGGGTGGTTAACGGCAACTGTGTGCAGCAGTTTTATATCACCGGGTTTTGCGGCATCAAATACTTTAAGTGCGCTGGCGCCATCGCAAATAAAAAGCAGGTTACCGTCTTTGCTAAGCCCGTTAGGGCCGGCAAGCGGGTAAGCATGTATCATTTGCGGCTGCTGAATATTGCTTATATCAAGCACGTCCAGTTCATCAATATTGTCATTACAAAAATTGCCGGTATGCAGGGTTACATAAGCAATGCTGTCGTCAGCAATTACGGGGTCGTTGCTGCAAAAATGGCCAAAGCCGCCGTCCAGCGTTGGTGCTGAGGCATTATCAACATTAAAAATGCTTATACCGTTTGTGCCGCCGATAAACAGTTTGTTGTTGAGGGCAAAAATAGTTTGTGCATTTACTGATGTATTGCCTGTGCCGGCCTGCACCGGGGCTGCAGCATTTGCTATGTTAAAAGATGAAAGCTGGTAGCTGCCAACTGTATACAGGTAGTTATTTATAATAGCAAAGCGTGATGTTGAGCCCCCAACACCTGTTGATGATTTAGGGCCTGATGATTGCGAATTGCTGGCTGCGTACAAAATGCCGCCCGGAAAAGTACCTGTAATACGGGTATAGTACTCATGGTTTTTCCAAATGCCCTGGTTCTGGGTAACAGCAACATCCATAGTAGTATCCCGTACATTCCAGTCAACTATTACCTGGCCGTCTGGTATCAGGTTGTTAAGTATATATTGGCGGTCAGGAAAGGTGTTGTGAAAAAAAGTTTTGCATTGTACATTTTGCAGGCTGGTAATATCAATCACCAGCAGGTCGGCGTAACAATCGGCATACAGGGTATTGCCTTTTACAGCAATATCAAGGTTGCCCGGTATATTAATAAACGCTTTGTTTACGGGTGCCTTTGGGTTGCTGTTATCAATAATATGTATGCCTTTATTTACCTCGTTAAGTAAAATATAGTTTCCCCATAAAAACATTTTGCCTGCTGCTTCAATAGCCTCAGGACTGCCTGCTTTTATGGCGGCTCTTACATCAGCCGAGGATTTATATACGGGCGTATAAATTTTCATTATGCTAAAGCCGCGGTCTTTGGTGCAGGCAGCAAGTACAATACAACCGGCAACAGCCAGTAATATGGCAGCATAAAGCGCAGTAGTTTTTTTCATGGTAAATAGTTTTAGGTTGTTGAGAATATTTTTTTGAAAGCCTGGTTTTTAATTTTCTTAAAGTTTATAACTGGTATACCGCGTACAACAATATAAATTTAAACAGCCGGGCTAGGCCCTTTATCGACTGTGAGGGCAAAGCCGCCTGGATTGTCCACCACAAATATTATCCGTATCATTCTTTCTGTCTTCCCGTCTTTCGGACTAATCCTATTTTTTAGTTTTCTTAAAATTTATATTAAGAGGTATACCCGCATAAAAGCTTATGTTTTGCCAGTATAATTTAGGCGCTACATAATTCTTAGCCATTGTTGTAAAACTTTGCTGGTAATGTAAGCCCAGCTTTATTTGGTTATACAACTCAAGCGATGGGCCTGCCTGCCAGCCAATAATGGTATTATTAAGCAGCAACCTGTTGTAGTACAGCTTTTCATAACGCGTGTCAGGTATCAGCCATTCGCTGGTGATTGTGCGGGTAAGCGACATGCCGGCATCAAGTAAAAACTTTGTTTTTGAGCGCGGATTTAAAACATAGCTTACATTAACCGGCACCTGCAGTTGCCAGGCTTTATTTACAACATTGTACGTTTGGCCGGCCTGGCTGCCCTGGTAATAAGAGGCCTGGTAGGCTGAGGCTGAATACAAGGGCGTAGTAAAGTTTTGGTCGGTACTTACATAAAATGAACTTTTAATATAGTTGCCCGTTTTTTGTATGTTGGAAAGATAAGCAACCTGCGCACCGGTGGTAACACGCCAATGTGGCGAGAGCTTATATTGATAAGCGATGCCGGCAGCCAAATGATAGCCGGTACCCGGTTTATCAATGGCATATTTATAAGCGGCAGGCGCTGTTAATGCAAGATAGTTTTGTGACGGGTTAACAGAAAAATTGCTTTTATCAAATTGGTCAAATAAGCCGCTTTTTGTAATGGTTTGCGTGGTGCCCCCTGCAACGGTAAAAAACCATTGATGCCTTTTAGTTGCAATGGTTTTTGGTGTTATGGGCTGGGGCGCGGTGTTATTGCCGGGTGGCGCGGCTGGTGTTTTGTTTTGCTGCATATCAGCTGCAGGCTGGGCGGTTTCAGCGGGTTTTTTTGCATCGTTAAGGCCTGCACCGGGTAAAATGTTTGGGGGTTGCTGTGCGGGCGTTGCATTGGTAGTGGGCTGGTTACCAGCCTGTTGTTGTTTGTTAGCAACGGCCTTGTCATTTAGGGTAACCGTACTCCCGGCTTTTTGCTCTGCGGCGGTAACGCCGGGTTGCGCGGCTGTAATCGCCGGTGGAGTTGTTTGTAAACCTTTGGTGCTGTTTTTTATAGCAAATGAAAAATGTGTTTTTGTATTGGTATTTGCAGTTATAGCATTGCTGCCTGCTGTTTGGTTATTATTGGGTGACGAAACAACCGGCGTACCCGTTTGCGTTGCTTTTTGTGCAGAGGGCGGCGCCACAGCAGGTTTTGTTTTTGTAATATTATTTTGTAAGGCGGTATCGCCTGTGGTTACGGGGCGCTGGTTAAGTTCGTTATGCAGTATATTGTCTTTATGGTAAAACAATATGCCGCCGCCTGCTATAACTAAGCCCAACAATATCCACCAGCCAATAAATATTCGGCGGTGTTTTCGTTTGCCCAGTACAGCATCAACCTCATCCCACACCTGCGGCGATGGAGGTATGCCGAACGTATGCACACGTTCCTGCACCTTCTTTTCAAATTCTTCCTGCATAGGCCTGGTTTTCAGAAGCGTTATTAATTTTTTTTAAACGGTTTATCAGCATTGTCCTCGCCCTGTTGTATTGACTGCGAAGGGTATTTTCGTTTATGTTAAGCATTTTTGATACTTCAACATGGCTAAAACCTTCAATGCCTACAAGGTTAAAAACTGTTTGGTAGCTTACAGGCAGTTCCCGTATCAGTTCAACCAGTTGTTTGGTGTCAACCAATATATCAGGGTTATCGTCGCTGATGGGGTGTACAGATACATCATCAATATGCATCTCCCTTTTGTAACGGTTATGTTTGTTTATATAGGTAATGGCGGTATTTACCATTATGCGCCTTATCCACGCGCCTAACTCGCCGCTGCTTTTAAACTGGCGCAGCTTGGTAAATACTTTAATAAAACCTTCCTGCAAAATATCCTCGGCATCCGCAAGGCTTTTGGTATATCGGTAACAGGTACCCAGCATTACTTCTGCATAGCGCGTGTACAGTAAATGCTGCGCATTTCTGTTACCGCTTAAACACTCACGTATTAATTCTTTTTCCTGCATTGGCTTAGCTACCCCAATATGACCCGTTGTTTAATAAAATCATTGCACAGGCATATAATTTTTTTTACCGGGTTAAAAATAGCCTTGTTACTGCTAAAGGCATCATAAAACAAAAAAGTTTCCCGGGGGGAAACTTTTAGTGGGGTATGGATGAAGTGTGTAGGGTAAACCATGCCCCGCCGCCGCGGGGGCATGGCATAAAAGGAACGGAATAAAACGCAACACTTAATTACAGTTTGTTGCAAGGTTAAAGTCAATATCAAGGGTATTGGTATCTGTGTGAAATACGCCCGTCCCTGTCAGGTTATACTGGCCGTTATTTATGCGGTTAAAAGTAAAGCCACCTTTTTCAAAAACGCCTGCAGCTACATAGTCTCTAAGGTCGTCGCAGGCCTCTATCATATAGGTGCCGCCGTTTAACAGTTTAAGCTGTGCTTTACCATCACGTACGTATACCAGTACTTTATCGGCAAGTGGCCCTGTAGCGCCTAAATAAAAGTAAAACCACCCGTTTACATTAAAGGCTGCGTTCCTGTTAGTGCATTTGCCTGTAACATTAAGGTTAACGGTAACAATGTCGGGTAAAGGCGGTATACCAATGGTTACTTCAATAACACCCTGCTCGCACGGTTTAAACAAAATACTTTCTACCTCAATTTTGCCGGTTGCATTGTTGGTTATAACTATTTTGGCTTTTTCAATTATAGGGGTGTTGGCAAAAATGCAGTTAAAGCCGTTAAACAGTTCCGTACCATGCAGGGCGCCTAAGTATTGGTTGGCCTCTGTTTCAAGCGTTACTTCAAAGTTGCCGCCGCAAATGGCAGGGTCGGCATGTACAATAACTTTTAAAGGGTTGTTGCAGGTGCCGTAGCTGCCAAACTGGCTCCACCACCAGTCAAGGTTCCAGCAGCTTAAGTGTGCCGCCTGGAACTGTGCAGACAGTTTACCATGCCCGTCGGGCGCTATTACCGCCATGCTTTCATACTTCCATTGGCCTGTTTGTTCGTTAAGGCTCCATATAGGTATGCTGTCCCCGGCTGCAACAGCCTGGCTGGTGCCCGGGTTTATAACGCTGCTGTTTATTTCCATCGTAACATTCAGCGGTTTGGAGAATTTTTTAACATCAGTGCCACCGGCAAGCATGCGTATGCTTACAAGGCCGCCTGTTGCAAATGTTACGCCGCCGGGTATGGGGTTACCATCTTTGCCAATTGCATCGGGCGCGGTAAGGCCTCCGGGAAAAGATTCAAGCGATTGTGTTGTGCCTGTGCCAAAGTGTATAACTTTTGTTTGCAGGCTGCCTGCGCTAATGGCATTACCGTCTGCATCAAACATTTGGGTGCCATCCTGTATAGCAATGGTGGTTGTTTCGTTCATATCGGCATTGGTTTGGGTTGACATGGTTACCGCGCCGGACACGCCGCCGCTAAGGGTTGTTTGCTTTGCAAAAGCAGCGGTGCCTTTTACAGGGTTTAGGTAGTCAACAGCAAAAACACTTCTAACCGATGGGGCCGTGTCGGTAAGTATAATGGATTGGGAAACCGGTGCAAAACCCGGTATATCAGCATACACATTAAATATTACCGGGTTTTGGGGTGTTGGCGTTACGCCGCTTAATAATGCCAGCGGCAATAGCCCGTTAACGGCTTTAAATTCAGTACCGCCTGACTCAACCACCACTTTGCTGGCATCCCGGCCAGACACGGTTACTGTAAAGCTTTTAGGCTCGTTGGTGGCAGAAGGGTCAGAGTTAAGAAAGCGCAGCAACACGGGTGTTGAATATATGCCGGTGTTAACCTTCCAGGTAATATCCTGGTCGTATGATCTCTTGCAGCCATTCAGCACGCCGCAGCATATTGCTAAAAAGGCCAGTGTTTTTATTAAAAGGTAATGTGGTTTCATAACTGTAGTTTTTCATTGTGGAAAACGCATAGCTAAGCCGCCTGCAACACGCATGTTTACAGCACTTAACGATGTAATAAATTGTTTTTGATTTAAAAAGCGGTTGACAAAGGGTTTTGATTGGTAAGGAAGCTTTGAATACCCTGCAGAATTTTCAAATGTGTTCCTTTATTTGTGCAGCTACATTGTGATAATACGCAGGTTGGTAATTTTGGTTTATTGGCCGGTAAATAAATTTTTGAAATAACTTTAGCTGGCCGATACTAACAATATTTTAAATAACTGTAAACGATACACTTGTGTTAAACAGTTAGGTTTGTAAAAATTATTGCAAAATGAAGAAGACAGCATTGTTTATAAGCATGGTTTTAATTATTTCAGGTGCTTTTGCGCAAAAAACACCACCCCCAACATATTCTGACGGAAATACCAGCAGTGGAAATAGTAATGTATTTGCGGGGGGCAGTCTTACCGCGGGTTTTGGTAATTATACATTTAATGTAGGCGGCAACCCCGAAGTGGGCATTAGCGTGAAGCAGTGGCTTGACGTAGGCCTTGCATTTAATATTAATTACACATCTCAGCGCGCCGACGACCAATACATCTATAATGAAGATACAAGATACCGTTCGTTCAATTATGGCGGCGGCGCTTTTGCCAGGGTATACCCTGTAAACTTTTTGTTTGTACAGGTACAGCCTGAAGAGAACTGGATACATTACAGTGCAAAAAGTTATGCAACCGATTATTCATACTCTGGTACGGTTAGCGCAGCCAGTTTTATTTTGGGTGCAGGGTATACACAGCGTGTGGTGGGTGAGGGCAGTTATTTTTTAATGATAGGGCTTGACCTGTTAAATAATGCATATTCGCCCTACCGCGATTCTTATACGCATGCAAACCTTCCCATTATAAGGGCTGGCTTTGATTTTTATTTTCATTCAAAAAAGAAATAGCAAGTTGTTTAGGCAGGCACAAAAACCTGCTCTATTGCATTTTAGCCATTATAGCAGATATTTGCCTTTCAATCAGCTAATTAACAGGCAAATATCAACATGTCACCATTATTTTTATTCTCTTTTGTAATTGTATATTTTTTGCTGTTGCTGGGTGTGGCCTGGTACACCAGCCGCAACAGCAATAACGATTCTTTTTTTATAGGTAACCGCAACAGCAACTGGATGCTGGTATCATTCGGCATGATTGGTACTTCCCTAAGCGGTGTAACATTTGTAAGTGTGCCGGGTACTGTGGGGGCGGGGGCCTTTGGTTATTTCCAGGTTGTTATCGGGTATTTCCTCGGTTATTTTTTAGTGGCGTTTATTCTTCTCCCATTATACTATCGCCTCAATCTTACATCTATCTATAATTATTTACAGCAGCGCTTTGGTTTTACAGCATATAAAACCGGGGCGTTGTTCTTTATTATATCCCGTGTGCTGGGCGCTACAGCAAGGTTGTATCTCGTAATAAATGTATTGCAGTTGTTTATTCTAAATAACATGCACATACCTTTTTGGCTAACGGCATTTGTTATACTGTTAATGATATTGCTGTACACCTTTGAGGGCGGCGTTAAAACCATTGTATTTACTGATACCCTGCAAACCACTTTTATGCTGGCTGGTTTAATTATTTGCATAATATATATAATGCAAAGTTTAAACCTTTCGTTTGCTGATACTATTAACACCCTAAAAACAAAAGGGTACACCCATATTTTTAATACGGATGTTAAAGCGCCTGGTTTTTTTCTTAAGCAAATTATTGGCGGTATGTTTATAACCATTGGCATGACCGGCCTTGACCAGGAGATGATGCAAAAAAACATAAGCGTTAAAAATGTGGGCGACAGCAAAAAGAACATGATAACCTTTAGCGTGGTGTTGCTTGTTGTAAACCTGCTGTTTTTAATGCTGGGCGGGCTGTTATATTTATTCGCCGCATCAAAAAACATTACTATTAAGGGTGATGACCTTTTCCCGACTATAGCGCTAAATTACCTGCCGTCTATTGTGTCGGTTATATTTATAATCGGGCTTATATCAGCCCTGTTCCCCAGTGCAGATGGCGCCCTTACAGCGCTTACCTCTTCATTTTGCATTGATATATTGGGCATAAAAAGAAAGACCGAACTTACCGAGCAGCAGCGTAAACGCACACGCCTTACCGTGCATTTTACTTTCGCTCTTGTATTTTTTATATGCGTGCTGGTTTTTAAGTGGATTGACGAAAAATCTATCATCAGTATAATACTTAAAGTTGCCGGGTACACTTACGGCCCTTTGCTGGCGCTGTTTACTTTCGGCATATTTACCAAAAGGGCTTTGGGTGAAGGCCCGCAGGTTTTGGTGGTATGCCTTGTATCGCCGGTAATCTGTTATTTTCTTGACGTGTATTCAAAACTATGGTTCGGCGGTTACACCATTGGTACGGAACTGCTGTTAATAAACGGCCTGCTTACATTCGCCGGGCTGTGGGCAATATCAACCAAACAACAGGGTGTTGCAAAGCTGTAAGTTATTGGTTAAACAGTTATTTTAAAATATAACTAATATCCCCTTAAAATAAACTTATACAACATTTCGTTATGGAAATAATCAATACTCTTGCAGAACAATACGCAGAAGCCTTTACCACTAAGGCTGATGGGTTGCTGCAAAAGATCTATGACGATACCTTAAAAAACCATCCGCATCATCACATGATCAGCGGGCTTGTGCAGGGGCAATTTTTATCCATGCTAAGCAAACTTTTTCAACCGGCTTATGTTTTAGAGATTGGAACCTTTACGGGTTTTAGCGCCATTTGCCTTGCGGAAGGGCTAAAAACGGGCGGGGAATTGCATACCATTGAGCTTAGGGAACAGGACGCAAACACGGCAAAACAAAATTTTGCCTTGTCAAAACAGAATAAGCAAATACATTTGCACATCGGTAACGCCCTGGAAATTATTCCACAGTTGCCATACCGGTGGGACTTGGTTTTTATTGATGCTGACAAAACGGGGTACATTGACTATTACGAACAGGTGTTGCCACGTTTGCGGGATAACGGGTTGATTATAGCGGATAATGTGCTTTTTCATGGCCATGTGCTTGAAAAGGAGATAACCGGTAAAAGTGCCAAAGCAATTGATGCATTTAATAAACATGTAGCTAACGACCAAAGAACAGAACAAGTAATGTTAACCTTACGCGATGGTTTAACACTGATAAAAAAAAGAAACCAATGAAAAAAATTGTTTTACTTTTTATATCGATCACAGTTAGCGTGGTGATATATGCCCAAACGGCTGCTATAAAAACGTATGTTGAAGCATACCGTGAAATAGCTATTAGAGAAATGGTGCGCACTGGCGTGCCTGCTGCCATTACATTGGCGCAGGGTATACTGGAGTCGCAATCAGGCCAAAGTGAGCTTTGCCAGCAGTCAAATAACCATTTTGGTATAAAGTGCAAAGATGAATGGACCGGCCCTTTTGTGTTGCATGACGACGACAAAAAGAACGAATGCTTCAGGGTATACGGTACCGCTGAAGAGTCATTTAAAGATCATTCTGATTTTTTAAAGAACCGCCCCTACTATGTTGACCTTTTTCAACTGGCGCCTGATGACTACAAAGCCTGGGCGAAGGGCTTGAAAAAAGATGGCTACGCAACAGAGCGTGATTATCCCCAACTGCTTATTAAGCTGATAGAAGATAATGACCTGCAGCAATACACATTAACGGCTATGGAGCGGATTAAAAACCCGGTTCAGGCAGATTACGCTGTTAATAACCCGGCAAACAATAACCTGCCGGCTGCAAATAAAGATGCTGCTGTTGCGGCACAACCTGTGCCTGCCGTAACCGCCACAACAGTAAATAATACCCCTGCAACAGCCGTAACCGCTACACAAAATACTAATAACACTACGGCAGAAGAAGACAATGACGACGACGATAGCACCGTAAACAAAAAAGCAAATAACACGGCAGACGAGCTGGATGGCACTATAGATGCTTACCCCGATGGCGTTTTTAGCATAAATGAAACCAGGGTGGTATACGCAAAAGCCGGTACATCGTTATTTGCCCTTGCAAGCAATTACAATATTGCCTATAAAAGCCTGCTTAATTTTAACGAGCTTGAGAACGCCGATATACTTGATAAAAGCAGGTTAATATACCTTGAAAAAAAGCCTAAAAGCGGTGGAAAACAATACCATATTGTTACAGCCTCTGAAACTATTGAAGAAATTGCCCAAAAAGAAGGCGTGCGGCTTGAAAGCATTCTGCAATACAATACTTTGCAAAAAGGCAGCCAGCCAGCAGCTGGCACTAAAATTTACCTTAGGCTTACACCGGGTACGGTATCACGGTCTCACAAGGCATAATTCAACAATACACCAATACAACTGCACAAACCATGGCCGTAATAAAGGTGCATGATAAATACTTTGTTCCCTGGTTACCCGAGGAAGTTATTATTGAAAAAGTAAAACAACTGTCTGCGCAAATAAGCGAAGATTATAAGGATAAACGCCCCCTGTTTGTTTGCGTACTTAACGGGTCATTTATGTTTGCCGCCGACCTGTTTAAAAACCTTACCATCGAGGCGGAGATAAGCTTTATAAAGCTTGCATCCTACTCTGGCGTAAAGTCAACAGGGCATGTGCTAACAGCCATCGGGCTGGACAACAACATTAGTGGCCGCGATATAATAATAGTGGAAGATATTATTGATACCGGTAAAACCCTTCATCATTTTTTACCCCAGTTATATAGCCAGCAGCCTGCATCAGTAAAAATTGCCGTATTGCTTCATAAGCCTGATGCTACGGTTTTCCCTGTTGATATTTCTTACTGCTGTTTTTCAATACCCAATAAATTTGTAGTAGGCTACGGACTGGATTATGACGGCCTTGGCCGAAACCTTAAAGAGCTTTACCAGTTGCAGGAAGGATAATTAATTTTATTTCGCCGCCAAAAAAGTAAGCTCCGGCTGCTCTTTATCACATTTTAACATGCAGGCTTTGGTTGTTATTGCAGATGCAAGTACATTTAGTACGGTAAATTCACCCTTCTTTGAAACAACCAATTTTAATATTGCTTTTTTGTGCCTGTATGTTAAACTCTTCATCGCAATATTACCTTCGCGGTATAGTGCACGATGAAAAAGGCCGGGGGCTGTTTAACGTAAGGATACAGCTTTTCTCAAAGGGCAATTATCCTTATTATACAGGTAACACAGGCGCATTCGGCATACCAACCAACCTGGTTATTGACACAATTTCACTTATTTCAGATGGATACGAAAGGCTAAAATGCCCTGTTGAATCAGCCAAGTTTCAATCCCTTACTTTAAAAATGTTGCCTGCTACTGCCAGCGTTTACCACCACAGGCTTGCATCTGTTACAAAAGATAAAGCTGATGTTCAGCACGATGAAATATTTTACCACGGTGGCGAAAGCTACTCAAGCCTGGTAGAGAACAACTTTGTTGAGGCTGAAAAATTCCCTCAAACCGGCTTTGCCATGAATGTTGACAGGGCATCTTATAGTAATGTAAGGCGGTTCCTGAATATAGATACTAAAGTGCCGCCGGATGCGGTGCGTATTGAGGAAATGCTAAACTATTTCAGCTTTCCAAATAATAACACATTAGCCAACGCCTTTACCTGCAACACAAAACTTACGTCCTGCCCGTGGAATGTACATAACCGGCTATTGTTTATTAACCTGCAGGCGCCCGTTATAAACGTTGCAGACGTACCGCCCACTAATTTAATTTTTTTGATAGACGTATCTGGTTCAATGGATGAGGCTAACCGTTTGCCCCTGTTAAAAGCTGCATTTAAAAAACTGGTAAATAACCTGCGCGCGCAGGACACCGTAGGCATAGTTGTTTACGGGGGCACTGTTGGGGTTTGGTTACAGCCAACATCAGGCGCGGATAAGAATACCATAAACGACGCTATTGATAAGCTGGAAGCAGAGGGTGAAACACCGGGTGCTGCGGCTATAGTTACAGCGTACGCCCTGGCCGAACGGGCCTTTAACCGCACGGCAAATAACCGTGTTATTCTTGCCACAGACGGCGATTTTAATGTAGGCCAGTCGTCTGAAAAAGAACTGGAAGACCTTATTGGCAAGCATCGCCAGTCTGGCATATACCTTACCTGTATTGGCGTAGGTATGGGCAATTATAAAGACAGCAAGCTTGAAACACTTGCCAAAATGGGCAATGGCAACTTTGCTTACGTTGACAATATGCACGAAGCAGAAAAAGTACTGATAACTGAATTTACAAAAACACTTTATACCGTTGCAAACAACTGTTACGCCGGTGTTACCTTTAACCCCGCCCTTGTAAAGCAATACAGGCTTATTGGATTTGATAATAAAATTGATGCTATTGCCGACACCAGCAGCCAGTTGGAAGGTGGCGAGATAGGAACGGGCCACGCATTAATGGCTGTGTTTGAAATGGAGCCGCTACAAAAAAATACGGACACAACCGCCGCAGCGGCACCGGACGATAATATAGCAACTATAAAAATGCAATACAGGTTACCATTGCAGGTGAATGAAAAGAACCAGGACTTTGTTGTTAACAACAGCTATGTTGATATTGCACAGGCCGACAGCAGCCTGCGGCTGGCAGCATCGGTTATTATGTTTGGTGAACTATTGAAGCAATCTGACTTTGCTAAAAACTACACATGGGCAGATGTAAGCGTAGTTTGTAAAGACGCGATAAATATGCAGGATTACTCCCAGGCCGAATTTTTAACCCTGCTTGAGAAGGCAAAAAAAGTATATGCCACCGGCAAAAAGAAAAAGAAGGACGAACAATAAATACTTTTCAAGCATATGGCACAGGCATACTTTACATTACCGCAAAGGAGTTGGAAGTAAGGTACTCCCGGCCGTCATTGCGGGGCTAATAAAGAATTTTGTGTGTTGGGAGCCAAAGCAGTGACAATCTCAGCTCTTGGTACCCCGCCAGAATACAACACCCTGTTACTTTTTAGGTGGTGGGGGATCAAAAACAATTGCACCTCCCTTGCCAAACATACGCAGGGCAATCTCGCTGCCTGCGCCATCGGCATTTTTAAATATAAGGCGCTGGTTATTTACTACTACTTTGCCTGCTGCAGTGGTAACATTTATCACAGCCTCGTAACGGTCGCCTTTTTTTGTAAATGTAACGGTAGCAACAGGGTTAAATTCGCCGCTGCCGTCCAGCCATTTAATATTGCAATCTCTTATATCGCTTATTACCTTTTTGGTAACAGCGTCATCCTCGCCGGCGGTATTCAGTTTCATGCTCATTTTTATACCTGAAAATGGCACCAGTTGCGGGTATTCAGCATAAAGTTGGTTACGGTACATGCTTAACTTTCCGTCATCGCCATTGTCATCATATCCCCTGGCAAGCGCCTCGTACAAACGGCCGATGAATAACTTTTCGTTGGCAGTATCGGTAAAGCCGGCTGCCTCAACATCAAGCCCTTCCAGTTCCTGCATCCCTTCTTTTTCTTTACCACCCAGCATTTTAAAGCGTCCTTCAAACAGTTCAAAATAGCGTTTTATATTTTGGCGCTTATCAGTTTGCTGGTAGTTGGCGTATTTTTTTGTAAAGTAGCCTGGGCTAAAGTCCTTTAATAAATACCAGGCTTCATCAAAATTGGTTGTTGCCTCGCCGCAAAACAGGTCGTATATAGTTCTGCCCCTTTCTTCGGGCGGCATAAATATCATTTGATTAATTACAACGTACTCAGCCAGCATCTTTTTGGTTTTGTAACTGGCCAGGTCGTATAACGTTGACGGGCTGTGCCACCAGCCGCGGTTTAAAAATTTCTCCTGGTCTATTTTCCTGTCATACAACTGCACCTTTAGCAGGTTAATAGTAAACTCGTATTGGTTTTGGGTAAGTGTGGTGCCAATATGCAGCTCTTTAAAATTTGCCGCCTTGTCAAGCGCATATTCACAACTGTCTAACTGCCCATCATATAAATAACCGCGCGCCAGCGCTATGTTATACCAGCCAAAGCCCGGCGTACTGCCGCTTTGTGTTATAGCGCTCTGCGCCATATTTATTGCATCTTTTGTGCGGCCGGCATATACGTATAGCTCGGGTACATAATAGTATGGCTCACGCAGCATGCCCGGTAAAAAATATTTATCCCCGTCCCGCATGTGGTAAGCTATGGCATTGGCAAAATGCCCTGTTTCGTGCTGCATGCTTCCATAATTGTTCCACGATACCCGGCCACCCTGTATTAGTTTTTGATAATAATACTCGCTGCTGTCGTAGTTTTTTAAATAACAGTGCAGTAAAGCAAGGTAGAAGTACGACCCCATTCTTGCGTTATTGCTTACGCCGGGCCCAAACATGGCTAACATGGGCTCGTAGTGATCAATGCGCGCAAGATCTTTATAACAGTAAGTAAGGGCTATCTTCTCATTTTCCTCAACACTTTTTCCCAGGAACGCATATTTATCCGAGGTGAAAAACCTGTTACGGTGAAACGTCCAGGCCTTTACAGTATTAACGCCAATTTCGTCAATATAAAACTTGTACTTGTCAAAAACGTTTACAAGCCACATTACTGAGTCTGGCATTTCCAGGTTGTCGTAGCATTGCCTTAGCGACTCGGTTATTGACCTAAAATCGCCATACCGCGTAAAATTTGGCTGGGTAAGATTGGCTGGCTCAAACAGGTGCGAAAACATGTTGCCAAAATCTTTTTGTATTAAAGTAAAGGCCTTACGCAGCGGCGGGATGGCATTTTTATAACCCAGGTAATCGGCGCTGCGGTCAAACTTATAAATGCCTTCATACATCCAGCCCACATAATATGTACTGTCAAGCCTTAAAAATTCGCGGCTTCTTGGCAGGGCGTCTTTATCAACAGGGCTTACACCAATACGCTTGGCATCTATTTCGTAACGTGCTGCGTCGTTTTGAGCGTGAACTGTTGTAATTAATAACGAGCAAATAATTAGCAATGAATAATTAATAATTAATAATGAACGCCGCGAACGGCCAGCGTTGCTGCCCTTAATTGAAAAAGATATATTAACGAAACCTGCCATGCCCTGTACTATTATTAATTGCTAATTATTAATTGCTAATTCCAAAAAACTACCCGTTTATCTTCAGCTTGCTAAGCCTGCTCATTTCTTTGTCTAAAACAGAAGCCAGCGCTTTTTGCTTTGCTTCTTTATTACGGTAAATAAGCCTGTGGTCAATAACCGCGGGTGTAAGCTGCTGCACATCATCTTCGGTAACAAACGTCCTGCCGTTTACCAGCGCAAATGCTTTTAAGCATTTTAAAAAGGTTATGCCGCTACGTGTTGATGCGCCTAAAATAATATCAGGGTGTTTACGCGTATCGCGCACAATATTTTTTACTGCTGTAATTATTTCATCGTGCATGCTTACACGCTCTGTTTCCTCCTGTAAAAACAATATCTCGTCCATACTAAGCACCTGCTTAATATGGTTTAAATTGTTTTGTATGCCCAGGTAGTTTCTATAGATGTCCATTTCGGTTTGCTCATCCACATAACCAAAATATATTTTAATATAAAAACGGTCAAGCTGGGCAGCAGGCAGGGGGTAAGTGCCCTCCATTTCAATAGGGTTTTGCGTGGCAATGGTAAAAAACAGCTTCTCAAGCGGGTAAGTTGTTTCGCCCATGGTTATCTGGTTCTCGGCCATACACTCAAGCAGCGCACTTTGCACCTTAGGTGAGGCGCGGTTTATTTCATCTGCCAGCAGCACATTACAAAACAGCGGGCCTTTTTTAAAAATAAATTCCTTTTTTATATCATCAAATATATGGCTGCCTATAAGGTCCATCGGCAGCAGGTCGGGCGTAAACTGTATACGCTTAAAGTTGGCGCCGGTGCCGCTATGGCTGCCGGCTATACTTTGCGCCAGTGTTTTTGCCATAACTGTTTTACCTGTGCCGGGGTTATCTTCCATTAAAATATGGCCTTTAGCCAATAATGCAGTTAATATAAACTGTATTTGCGTGCGTTTACCGCGTATAACCTGTTCAATGTTATTTGTAAGTTTTTCTATATTAGCCAATGCCTGTTCAAGTTGTATTTCTTGGGCCATACTTAACTTATTTTAGGTTGCGTGAAGAAATGTATTGTGTTATAGATGTTTAAAAATTTGCTGAGGCGTGTTTTAAACGGCACCTGTTTGCGAACCTGCGCAACAAATGGTTTGTAAAAATCAGTTACCAATTGCTGCTCGTTACCCGTTAATGCTGCGTTGCTGTACTTTACTTTTTGGTAAACATTGCTAAACTTCTCAAAGTCGGTACCAAAATTTTGATCTATCATCCTCGCATACTGCTGAGGCCCCATGTTAGTTCTGTAATAGCCAAGCTGGTTTAGGTAGTACATAGCTGCCCTGTATGTTTTGTAAGCCTTTTTGCGGGCATCTTTTTCTGCAGTGGCGCTGCTTATATAACTCCAGTAAATATAGCTGGGGGCTTCAAAAATTAACAGCACCACGCAAAAAATAAATGCAAGCGACCATATTAACACGCTTACCCAGTCAACAGGTTTGCTTTGTTTTGCTTCGGCTTTTGCTTTTTGTTTTGCTTCGCTTTCGGGTTCCAATACTTTTATTTCATCAACGGGTACTACTTTAGGTATTTTAGCCAGCACTGCAGCCATGTCATCATTATCACCGGCAGTAATATTTTTCAACGCCTCGGCGTACGATGCCGCTGTAACATGCATGCCCTGTTTAATGTATCCCAGCCTTACAGCGCCTGTATCTGTTGAAACAGTTGCCAGCGACACATCTGTATTAACATGCTGTGTGCCTTTGGTGTCGTAGTCCTTATCGTGAAAAATGATCTTTGTTACATCCATGCCCATGCGCTTTTTCACGGTATCAATATCTGTAACAGTGCCATCAGCCACAAAATAGGCCTGTTGCATATTTAACGGTGGCGTTTGGTCTGGCTGGGGCGATTCCTGCTGGTCGGTAGATGGTACCGTTGTATCAAAATCTATCCACCCATATCCCGGAAAATAGGCCTGTACCCATGCGTGTGCCTGCTTTTCGTAAAACCAGTACCAGCCCGGGTTTTTGCTGCTTCTGTCAACAGTTAAATAACCCACCGCCACTCTTGATGGTATGCCCATGGCACGTAATAAAAACAAGGTAGCGCCGGCAAAGTATGCGCAATAACCTTTCCTGTTCTCAAACAAAAAGTAGGTAAGCTTATTGGCGCTTGGCAGCCCGGGTATACCGGGGTTATCAGAATATTTATACAAGGGCTGGTCAAACTCATCCTTGCTTAAAAAATAGTTGCGTATAGCCAGCATTTTATCTGCCGGTGTTTTAGCAGTAGTGCTAAGTTTAGCAGCCAGTTCCCTTATTTTATCGTACTCCTTATCCTTTGGCATAAAGGTGTAGTAGTCATAAAATTTCTTATCAAGTGCAGTAAAGTCGGGCACAGTGCGCAATACATCAAACCTTGCTTTTTGAAAATCCTCTATCTGCTTATTGCCCGCGGGGTTGTAAATAAAGTAGGCGCTGTTTAGTTCGCTCACATACATTTTTGCCCGGTAAGCACTGCGGTATTGGCCCTTATATTCGTTTGGCACCGGTATAGGCTGGCAGAAGAAAGAGGTTGACGGCGCCACATAATCATCCGGTGACATATACACTTTATATACATCTGCACTTATAACTTTTCTACCAACAGTTGCATGCGTGTTTTTTATAACCGTTGAGTCTGACTTGGCAAAGTATAACGGTATTTTAGATGGATTGGGTGTAAACAGGTCATTATCAGGCATGGCGGGGTCGCGCTCAAAAGTTTGCGTAAGTGTATCAAACTTTGTAAAGTAGTAAGCGGTAAAATATAGCGGGTTAGGCGTTTTACCATCAGGAAAATAGCTGTCAAGTTTGGCAACAAACACCAGCCGCTGGTCTTTACTTAGCGACCCGGTTAGCTTTGTTTGGTCTTTATTGCTAATACTGCCATCCTTGTTGTTTTTGGTCATGCTCTCGCTGTTGCCCTTGTCTTTATCATATTTGCCCTGGGCGCCACCATACTCATGTTCAATAGCCTGAAAATCTTTTTGAAAGAAATAAAACAAGCCAACAAATAATAAAGCTACCAGCACTAAAAAGCCAAATACCCTTTTTAACACGAACCAGCTAAAATATTTTTCGTCCCTGCTGGCGTTTCTTATCAGCTCAGACATATAAATAACATAGAACGAGTAGGCAAGCACAGGGGCGAAAGCCGATATTAGGGCATTGGCCGTAATATCGCTGGTGCGGCTAATGGCAAACATTGCCAACGCCAATAAAAATATAGACCAGAAAATGGTGAAAAACCGCCATTTGGCAAAACCCACCCCAACCAGCCAACCAAGCCCAAATAAAATGCTGAAGTTTCTTACCTGCGATGTTACTATTAGCCCGTCAAATTCGCCAACGGCAAATAAGGGAGATAATGCGCAAGCAATGTACAGCACTATAAATAACAAAGGTGCGGTGGTAATGGCCCTAAACCTGTAACTGTAAAAAATGATGGATATAACCATAGCGCCGGTAAAGTAGCACCCTTGCCTAAACCAGTCGTTCTGCAATATCTGCTCTGCATCGTTCAGGTTTTGCAGCATGTAAAAAACCAAAATAGCGGTTGGCGCTGCCAACAGCAATAATTGGGCAATTACTTTTTTCCAGCTATTTACTTTTCCTATACTCATCTATTATATTACTATCGTTTTTTCGTTTTTTGAAAATAGTTCTTCCAGCTTCCTCTCATTTTGATTGATCTTCGGCCGCAACAAACTTAAGTGCCAGTTGGCCCGGTAATTTTCCAGGTCGTTTTTCTCCTGCTGAATAAAAAGCCATCTTATCAAGCCTACAAGATAGCTTCTTTGCAGGCTTTTGCTAAGTCTTACCAGCACAAAATGCGTACTGCCTGTTGATGTGTTTAATAACTCCTCAACCTGGCCGGCATCACTTAGCGATGTTACCACCACTACAGATGCATCTTTCATGTTAACATAGGTTTTTATATCCTTGTCTGTTTGCCAGTTGCTGGTGCTTACGGCATATTCAACAGCCTTTTTATCATTAATATACGTGGTGCCTGCTAACGGCTGGTCTTGTATATAACGTATCTCAAAACCCTGTTCTGCCAGTTTTTGGTATACGGCCCACAAAATAGTTTTATAGTAATTTAAAAAATAAATGTCAACCGTGTTATTATGGGTTTGGCCAAATTCACTAAAAAATGAGGCATACAGATAGGCTTCAGATGCATAGGGGTCCAGTATTTCCGGTATGCGCACTACCAGTTCTTTGTTGCGGGCATATATCTTCCAAACAATGCGGCGAACATCGTCGTTGTTCTCAAAGTTCTTGTAGTTAATAAACTCACCTTCCACCTTTTTCAGTTCCTCAATACGGGTATCAGTTTCCTCTGTTTTACGCGGAGAAATATTAAAATTTTTGGCATTTTCAGCCGTAGGTGGCGTGTAAAACCTGTTGGCCACAGGCAGCGTTACGGTAAAAGAGAAAAACTGGAAAAAGTCTTCAAAATATATTACCAGCTTTTGCACTTTATATTCTTTTATCTCGGGCAGGTTCCAGGTATAATCGCCCTCAAATGTGGTGGAAATTATTTTGCGCTGGCTGTGTTGCGCAATGGCAAACTTTTTTGAATAGTGGGTATCATCATATTTAAGCCGTAGCTTAACAAACCCCATAAAAGGTTTTAAAAGGGGGGATATTTTTATAAACAGGCCCTGTTGCTGGTTACCGTCTTTTGCTGCCAGTTTACCGTTGGCCTCTATGGAGAAATTAACCGAACCCTTACGTTTTTGTATAAAAAAGAAAATAAATGCAATAGCAACCGTTAATAGCGCTATGGCCAGCATGGCAGCCACAAACCATTCACCCACCTTTAGTAGAAGGCTGAATATATCGCCAAACGAGCCATCAGCAATAGAAGTGCCTTTTAATACCAGGTCATGAAAAATAAGGTACACCAGGTAGCACCCGGCACTTAAAAAGAGAAAATAAAAAGTAAACGGAACAAAAAAACTTGCCGGTAAAAGCAGGTTGCGGATATTTTTCAACGTGTTATTCATTGTTCAAACGGTAAAATAAAGAAAGAAGATTGTATTTAAAAAACATCTGCGTGTTAAAGGGTATTTTTAACTGAAACTTTACTTTCTTTGCCACCCTGTGAGCCAAGTTATTACATATAATACCTGCCCCGTTTGCAATGGTACTAATATTATGCCTGTTTTACAGGTGAAAGATTACACTGTTAGCAAAGAAATATTTACTGTTTGCCATTGTGCCGCCTGCACTGCCCGGTTTACCCAAAATGTACCGGTTGCAGCCGAAATAGGTAAATATTACCAGGCGGAAGCCTATGTTAGCCATACTGATACGAAAAAGGGGCTGGTTAACCGCTTATACCACATTGTACGTAATTACACCCTGCAAAGCAAGAAAAGGCTGGTGCAAAAAGCAGCCGGCCTGGCAAAAGGCAGCCTGCTTGATGTAGGGGCTGGTACGGGTGCATTCGCCGCTACTATGCAAAACAGTGGCTGGGACGTTACAGGCCTGGAGCCAGACGATACCGCGCGAGCCAACGCCAAAAACCAGCATAACCTTAACCTGCAAAGCCCTGATACACTTTTTACCCTGCCTGCCAACAGCTTTGATGCCATTACCATGTGGCATGTGCTGGAGCATGTGCACGAACTGCACCGTTATATGGACGCTTACAGCAAGCTGCTTAAAAAAGACGGGGCCCTGCTTATTGCGGTGCCCAACTATGCCAGCCGCGATGCCGAAACCTACAAAGAGTTTTGGGCTGCCTATGATGTACCGCGCCACCTGTACCATTTTAACCCCCAAAGCATGCAGCAATTAGCCGGCATGCATGGCTTTACGATAAAGAGTTATAAACCCATGTGGTTTGACAGTTTTTATGTGTGCATGTTAAGCGAACAATATAAAAACGGCGGTGGATTGATAAAGGCTGTTTGGAATGGCTTACGTTCTAATCTAAAAGCGATGGGTGATGTAAAAAAGTGCAGCAGTGTTATTTATGTGATGAAGAAGGTGGCTTAGAAGTTTTTTACTCATTCGGCAAAAAATCTTTGGCTAAGCCAGCAGCTCTAATTAGCTGGTAGCAAGCTTTATTTAATAATGGCTTGGTACCACAGTCGTCATCAAATAAAAAATTATATTTTTTGGGTGTATTTGCTTCCAGCAAAAAACTCCAGCCGTCGTTGATAGTTGTTTGCTCACATGTTACATGTATTGGGGCTGTCCAATATTCGTTTTTTGTTGATAAGGTTTACCAGTTCGTAATATTCAATGTGGGTAATTTGTTTTCTTGTAACTGTGTAATGAAATGACATATTGCGGATGGGATTGTCCCTATCTTTTTTATAAAGGGTATCCCGGTACCCTTCGTCAAATAACCTTGGGTATAATTTTAGAAGCGAATCTTTGAATTTGGTTGATTTAGCGGCTCTTTCAGTAATATACCTGTAAGAGGACTTGCGGGATAAGAGACGCAATTGAATTTTTTCGTCGGGGGTCAAAATAGATGTATCACGTAACCAAAACTCATCGTGCGATTTTTTTATAATGATACTATCCTTAATTAAAGTAATAACGGCGGGCGAATGAGAACCGAAAAGAAATAATCGGAAAACAGGGTTGGGTTTTGGAGCAAGGCTTATATTGGGTTCATCAAAAAAAGGCATTAAGAATTTGTATGGATCTATAGGATGTTTTCTTGGTGGAAATGAATCTTTTATGGGGTATGTATAATCATTCGAATCTTCCACCGTCTTTGGGTAATTATATCCACCTTGCGGATATACTATAGGCGCATCATGGCAGCTTGCCAAAGCAGTGACAAAGCATAACAATATAAAGGCCCGGGTTAGGTACATATATTAAAGATGCTCAAAAAACTAAAATCCACAAAAAAGCCGGTAAACAATAAGCTTACCGGCTAACTAAGTAAAATAAACGTTTGAGTTTTCTTAAATGCGCAATGAAGCTAATAAATCTTTTGCAAGACCAAATCCTGGAATAAATCTGCAATCTAAAATCGGGGTCTACAATCATTTCACTCCCTTATCCGGGTTCCAGTTGCCGCGCATTTTACGTATGTAAATGATTTGCCCGGTATGGTAAGCATTGTGTGTGCCAATATGCGCAATGGTACTATACCATTTTTGCAGTTTGCTTTCAGGCGCGGCTTGTATGGCTACTTCCCATGCCGTTAATACACTGTCAACACGTTTAACACTGGCGTCCCATGCACCCTTATCAAGCCCGGTGAATGTTGTAGTGTTGTCGCCATTAAAGGGTGGTTGCTTTTCGCCCTTAAACTTGGCAAGCTGGTCCAGGTCCCAAAAAATAATGTGGTTAACAAGTTGTACAATACTGTGGTTGCCGGTACTGTCTTTCCACGCCGCTTGTTCGGGCGTTAAATCTTGTATCGCAATGTTAACGGGTACAAACCAGTCTTCAACATTGTGCGTGGTTTTAAGCTGCTCAAGCAAAATACTTTTTAACGCAGGTGCAGAAGCAGGCGCGTTTTGTGCAATAGCCGCGCCGCTAACTAACAACAGGCATATAGCCAATACTTTTTTCATAGCCAATTTTTGTGTAAGATAAAGCCATGCAAATAAATGCAAAGGCAATTTTGATAACAGGGCAATATTTCTACGCAGCTATGCTAAAACCCTGTGTGTTGGCTTGGGGTAGCCCGGCGCAAAGCACGCTGTTTTATGTGTTGTAACTATACAGCCAAATTGTTGTTTAACTGTTTCAATTGCACCATCAACCAATTGCTTCAATATATCAGGCGCAACCTGCACCCTTGCATTTATAAGCAGGTTTGCAACGCCGGTTTTTACGTTTATGGATGCAGCATGTATGTTGTTGTTTATAGCAGTAAAACTTATTTTTTGTTGCTGGCCGCCGGCATCAATAAAAAACTTTAAATGGCCTGTAGCATAGTTTGCTCCGGTTACACGCCGTTGTATTTCATTTATAAGCCTGTATGTTATTTCAGCGGCGTTACTGTCATTACTGCTTACGCTTATCAATTCATCAAGCCAGCTTAATTCTGCTTCACCACTGCCATATTTGTCATAATCAATAATTAGTGCAGGTCTTAAATCATTATTAACATCTCCGGCAAGCAGGGTGTTGACCCATGTTTGTACATTGCCGGCAGATAATGAGTTTTGGTATAATATTTTTTTGCCGGGCCACGCACTATCTATTAGCTTTTTAGCAGCTGCAAGCTGTTCTGTGGTAACAAGATCAATTTTATTTACAATTATTATATCGGCCTCTTCCAGTTGCTTTTGGTATATATAGGTAACATCTTCAAAAAAAAGCTGTTGGTTATTTTGCAGGTACATTACAAGCAGGCGTACATCAGCAAAAACTGATAATACAATATTATATACACCGGGGTTAAAACTAATTAATGGGTTAATAATAGTGGCCGCCAGGTCGGCGCAGGAGCCAACCGACTCAGCAAAAATAACCTCCGCTTTTTCCCCCTGCAGCGCCTGTATATTTTTTTCAAGTGCGGGGTAGTTGCAGCAAAAACAACTGTTGGCAACTTCGCCCACAGGTATATGGTTGCTTTTTATAAAGGCGGTATCTACCTGCTGGTCTCCCTGGTCGTTGGTTATTACACCACATTTTATATGTTGCCGGTGTAAATATTCAACAGCGTGTTGTATAGCAGTTGTTTTGCCGCTGCCTAAAAACCCACCGGTTAAAAATAGTTTCACATAGCCTGGTTTGATGATTACTAAAGATAAGTTTTGTATAGCAACGGCCAATAAAAACCAATAACAGCGTTACCATCACACTAAACTCATAATAAATTGCCAACACGCCGCTTTTAACAAACCCGTTGCACTGTTGTATTTATACGGCGTTTATTTTAGCACATTATTTAAACTTTAAACCTATTTAACCATGAAGCATCTTTTTACACTTGCAGCTATTTTCATTATTGGGCAAACAACCGTACAAGCGCAGTTAAACAAAGGCCAATGGCTTGTTGGCGGTAATATTAGTTTTACGCACCAAAGCAACAACTACACCTCGGGATCATATACTACAGATTATAAAAGCACCTCGTTCCAGGCGGCTCCTGATGCCGGTTATTTTATTATGAAAAAGCTGGCTGTTGGGCTAAGGCCAGGTATTAGTACCAGCAACTCTACAACTTCCGGGAACGGTGCAGAGGCCAACTACACTTTTTCGTATAAGGATAAGGCCACAAGTACCAATTACACTATTGCGCCTTTTGTGCGGTACTATTTTTTGCCTGCTGCTAATAAAGTAAACATTCTTGCAGATGTTAGCTATGCTTATCTTCATACAAAGTCGCATAACCAAACAGACCAGGTGAGTATAGTAGATGGTCAGCCTCAAATATCATCTCAAACTACCAGCGGTAAAAATCATGCAAGCGTATACACCATATCTGCAGGCCCGTCAATATTTATAAACCGTACGGTTGCGCTTGAACTGCTGGCTGGGTATGCTTATCAAAAGTATAAGGGTGCAACAACCGGCACCAATAATTTTTTGCTAAGCGCTGGTTTCCAAATTCATTTAGGCAAGTAGGGAAGGCTATATTATTAATTCTTAATTATTCATTATTAATTAAATAGCACGGCACCTGATAATCACACTTTATCGCCCGCGCACATACGTTCGTCGAAATCATTTACACATTCCGCGTATTGGTAATAGTTTAGTACCGTAAACCAAAACCAACCCCATGGAATTTGATAACGACCGGCTTATTCGTCCCTACCGAAAAGTAGAAATTTGGTATTGGGTGCTGGTAGCTGCACTAAACCCGCTGGTAAATTTTATAACTGTTTTTAGCAAGCATGCATGGATGCCCGTGGTACTGCTGCTTATGCACCTGTGTCCTTTTTTGCTGTACCTGCTTTTTTCAAGGTGGGTTGTGCCGTCATTTCTATTTAAAAAAAGGTATATCGCCTTTGCACAGTTTTGTCTTGCCTTTTACGTGGTAATACAATTGTTTTTAATGATGGTTTATTCGTGGGTGCACACGCCGGCGCAGGAGTTTGTGCAGTACTTTTCTTTTTCGTGGGCTACCACTGTTAGAGAGTTAATATGGTTTGCCATAAACATAGCGCTGGTAGTAAACATTGCATTTATTAAAAAAACCTTTGATGGGGAGGATGCCATGCTTGCCCTGCAAAAAGAAACTACCATACTAAAATTAAAATATATACGCAGCCAGGTTAAGCCGCATTTTTTATTTAATACGTTAAACAGCATATACTCACTAAGCCTGCAGAAGTCTGATAAAACGCCCGACGTAATTATACGCCTGGCAGACATTATGCGCTACCTTATTTATGCCGGCGACGAACAAAAGGTATTGTTGAGCAAAGAGGTTGAGTTTATTTTAAACTATATTGAAATTGAGAGGACCAGGTTTGAGAATGCAGACATTCGCTTTACCATTGAAGGCGATACTGCGGGCATTATGGTTGAGCCTTTTTTGTTTATATCGTTTATTGAGAACGGTTTTAAGCATGCCCTTAACAACTCACTTGAGCGGCCATTTATTTATATTACCGTTAAAGTAATTGGCGACGAAATTTTACTTACAGTGGTAAATAATACCGATATTGACCTTGAAACGCAGGCTAAACGTATTGCAGGAAGGCCGCCTGTTGGCAGTAAGGGGCTGCTGGAACTGCTGTACCCTGATGCTTATGCGCTTAATATTATCCAAACCGAAAAGCAGGAGCGTAAAATAAGCAGCATAGGTATTAAAAATGCGAGGGAGCGGCTTGAATTATTGTACCCTGATGCGCATACGCTTGATGTAATTTTTAATAACAATGTATTTACCGTAGCCTTACTTGTAAAACTTAGCAGAACGTGATTAAATGTATTATAGTTGAAGATGAAGTATTGGCGCAGCAGGTTATTAAAGCCCACCTTGATAAAACAGATACGTTTGAGTTGGTGGGTACTTGTAATAACGCTGTTGAGGCTGCGGCATTGTTACAAAAGAAAGATGTTGACCTTATTTTTCTTGATATTCAGTTGCCGGGTATTACGGGGTTAAATTTTTTACGCAGCCTGCAAAACCCACCGCTGGTAGTGCTTACTACAGCCTATGCGGAATACGCACTGGAGAGTTATGAGTTTAATGTAATTGATTATTTGCTTAAACCAATATCGTTCGACCGTTTTTCAAAAACAGTTAATAAAATTAAAGAGGGCCGCTTGTTTGCGCCCGATGCAAAAGAAATAGATGAACCTTTTCGCGACCATATTTTTATAAAAGCCAACAGCAAATTTTTTAAAGTAAACTTTAGCGAGATTGTTTATATACAAAGCATGAAGGATTACTTAAAAATTAATACAACCGAATATAACCTGGTTACCCACCAAACCATGGCCGATATGGAAAAAATACTGCCGCCCTGGCAGTTTAAGCGGGTGCATAAATCGTATATTGTTTCCATTGCTTTTATAAAAAGTATTTATGGCAACTCTATTGAGATTGATAAAACCACCATACCCATTGGCAATAACTATAAAGATGCGGTAATGCAGCTGGTAGGCCGCTAACTTTTAGGGCTAATTATATTGCATTTTAATTTACATATAACCTGCAAATACCGGGTGTTCAAAATTTTTGCAGTTAATTTGCGGCAAGTGGTACTGCCGTATAAAAGTTTTTTGTAAGCAAAAGCCAGCTTTTATACAGGCGTAAACCCTAAAAACAAAATATGAAACATCTCCTAGCCCTCTACTTGTCAGTTTTTCTTGGTAGTACAGTTTTTTCACAAGCGCCTAAAATTACCTGGGGCGACGACTTTAAAATGCATAAAGGCAGCACCGACCTTTCAGTGGTTTGTACAGATAATACGGGTGTGTACCTGCAGGAAAGCCACATGGTGCTAAAAACCTATTTTTTAATAGGGGCTACCATGCGAGAATCTGCCACGCTGATAAAGCTGGACAAAAACCTGGCTGAAGTGTACCGTAACGATTTTAATAAGGAGCTGCGCGGTAAAGAATTTGAGCAGTTTTTTGCGATAGGCGACAAACTGTACATATTAGCCAGCGATTATAATAAAAGAGATAAAACACTTACCCTGTTTGCCGGCATGGTTGAAAATAGTACCGGCAACCTGCTCGGAGACTGGCAGGAACTGGCAAACTGGAGCAAGGATGAAAAAAACGACAACATACATTTCAAGCTTTCAAACAGTGCCGACAATAACTCACTTATTTTGGTTAGCAGCATCGAGGGAAAAGAAAGAAACACCTACCAGGTGCAGGAGTTTGATAAAAATTTAAAAGGCATTGGTAAACCAATTAATATAAGCAACGAATTTGACCCTAAAACTTTTCAGCTTGAAGATGTGCTGTTTACTTCCGGTAAAAAGGTAGTACTGGTAGGCAGAATATATGCGTATGAAGAAGGTAAGCGCAAAAAAGATAAGTTCCTTGACTTTGTTAACTATAACATACGCATTTATGATACACACGGCAAGCAGCAAACAGATATTAAGACAGATATAAACGGAAAGTGGCTTGTTAGCTCAAAAGTTATACAGGAGCCCGATAAAGACCTTGTAATTGCCGCCTTTTACAGCAACCAGAAAAAAGGAAATGATATAGATGGCATGCTGGTACAGCGTATTGACCCTGCTACAGGTAATATTGTATCAACCAGTCAGAAAGATATTAACACGTCTCTTATAAGCAGGCTGGAGGATGATAACACGGGCTACGACGAAACGGATGATGACAGCAGGAACGAGAAAAAAGAGCGCGAAAAGCTGGATAAAATAAAGGACGAAAGCGAAGGTTTTACACGATACCTGCAGTTTAAAAATATCTTTTACACCGCCGGCAACGGCCTTGTTATACTGGCCGAAAAGTATCATCATTACACTTATACATATACAACATACTCTACTGGAATTGCCGGCGGCGCCGGTTACTGGACAACACACTCGTATACGGTTTTTGAAACGGGCGACCTTATGATGTGCAAGGTTGATGTTGAGGGTAATATTAACTGGCTGCAGGTGCTGCCCAAAGCCCAAAGGGAAGTTGTTGGCGGCGACTACAATAATTATGGCGGCGGGTTTAGCATAGGCTCATATTATTTTAACACCTATAATATGCCATATTATTCGGGGTTTGGTGCGCTGCAAAGTAATAACAGCATTAATATAATTTTTAACGATAACCCCAAAAACGAGAACGTTTTACAACTGGGGCAAAATGTGCGTTCAGCTACAGCCTTCCGTAAGTCAGACTGTTTTAATGTAACGCTTGATGTTGCAACCGGCAAATACACGCGCAAGCAATTTTTTAGTAATAAAGATGTTCCTACCGCTATGCCGCGCTTAGGCTCATATATAGCCGGGGATATGTATATGGTTGGTAAAGAAGACAGGCTGTTTGGCAAAACCAAAATAGCTGTTGCCAAAATAACGGTGGCTAAGTAACGTAATTGGTTATAGGCTAAAAGCTACAAGGATTGTGTTGTATTCTATATTCTATATAATGCAAGCCTGTAGCTTTTATATTTGTATTGGCTGCCTGTTGTTTGCAATGTTTTTTAATTTCTTCACTTAAAAATTCTTCAACCGCTTCTATAACTTAAGATAAGTAAAAAAATTAAAGTGCCGGGTATTGCATTTAGGGTGTATTTCAAATTTTCGCTTTAGGCAGCATTTCTAAATTCCCTTTTTGAAAGAGCAACTATTTTATCCCATTGTCCATTTTTGCCTGCTACCCTCAGGTTGAGCATGTTTTGTGCACCTTCACG
>Ga0265327_10000297_pt1 | contig 96213 bp, 87 predicted proteins | sample 41621metaG_FD_202089 | JGI IMG/M metagenome (GOLD analysis project Ga0265327, IMG submission 202089) | Rhizosphere microbial communities from Carex aquatilis grown in University of Washington, Seatle, WA, United States - 4-16-21 metaG | ecosystem: Host-associated > Plants > Roots > Rhizosphere...
GAGATTCTTCGCTTGCGGATTGCCGCGCGGCCCGAACATGCGCATGAGGCTTTTCGGTTGGGCGCCCGTCGCTTCGCCCAGCCTTTCAAACCCGATCGTCGCCTTGATGTAGTCGCGGAGGATGATCTTTCCGGTCTGAAGGTCGCCGGCAAGCATCGTGTCGATGCTCTCGCGCAGCAGTGCTTCGCCGAAAGCCGGATCGGCGATCACCTGCTTCTGGACCAAATCTTTGAAGCTGCGTGTCAGTGCCATGGAATCCTCCTTCATCGGGAACCCTGTTTGCGTTACCTTTCGTCAAGGCGGCTCGCCCGTGCAAGCCCGTCCAGCATCACCGGCTTTCACCCCGCCATCTCCAAAAACTCCGCCTCCGTCAGGGTGGCGATGCCGAGGGCCTTGGCTTTTTCCGCCTTGGAGCCGGCATCGGCACCGGCGACGAGGTAGTCGGTTTTGGCCGAGACCGAGGAAGTGACGTTGGCGCCCAGCGCCTCGGCGCGGGCTTTGGCTTCGGAGCGGCTCATGGTCTCCAGGGTGCCGGTGAAGACGATGGTCTTGCCGGCGAGTTTGCCCGCGGCGCCCGCTCCGGTATCGACGTAATCGGTGACCCGCAATTCCGATTCGAGATCGTCGAGGACTTCCCGGTTATGGGCCTCGGCGAAGAAGGCGGCGATGTCTTCCGCCATGCCGGCGCCGATCCCGTGGATGTCGTTCATCCGGCTCCAAGCCTCGCCCTCGGGCCAGGATGCCGCCGCCTCCATTTCCCGCCGCCAATCCGCATAGCTGCGGTAGTGCCGGGCCAGGAGCTTGGCCGTTGCCTGCCCCACCTGCGGAATGCCAAGGGCGTAGATGAAGCGCTCCAGCGATATTTCGCGCCGCGCTTCGATCGCCTCGGTCAGCTTGCGGGCGCTGGTGGCGCCCCAGCCTTCGCGCTCCCGGATCAAGGCTTCATGCTCATAGAGGCGGAAGATGTCGCCGGGGCGGCGGATCAGCCCGTCCTCCCAGAACGCCAGGATATGCCGGGCGCCCAGCCCCTCGATATCGAAAGCGTCGCGCGAGACGAAATGCTTCAGCCGTTCTACCACCTGCGCCGCGCAGACGAGGCCGCCGGTACAGCGCCGCACCACTTGGCCCGCTTCCCGCACGGCGTGGCTGCCGCAGACCGGGCAGGTTTCGGGAAACGCGAAGGGAACGGCGCCCTCCTTGTGGCTGACCACGGAGACGATTTGCGGAATGACGTCGCCCGCCCGCTGCACGATCACCATGTCGCCGATCATGACGCCCTTGCGGCGGATCTCGTCCTCGTTATGGAGGGTGGCGCGCTGAACCACGACCCCGCCCACGGTCACGGGCTCCAGCACCGCGACCGGGGTGAGCGCACCCTGGCGCCCGACCTGGATGATGATATCCCGCAGCACCGTCCGTGCCTGCTCGGCCGGGAATTTATGGGCGATGGCCCAGCGCGGCGCCCGGCTGACGAAGCCGAGCCGCTCCTGAAGGCCAAGATCGTTGACCTTGTAGACGACGCCGTCGATGTCATAGGGCAGCAGCGCCCGCTCCGCCCCGATCCGCTCATAGAGGGCGAGCGCCTCGTCGACGCCACGGCAAAGGCGCGAGCGCTCATTGACGGTAAAGCCCCAATCCCGGAGACGGTGCAGCACCTCCTCATGGGTTTTGCCCAGTGGCGCCGTCGTCTCGCCCAAGGCATAGGCGAAGAATTTCAGCGGCCTCGCCGCCGTCACCGCCGGATCGAGCTGCCGGACCGACCCCGCCGCCGCATTGCGCGGATTGGCGAAGACCGGCTCGCCCGCCTCCTCGCGCTCGGCATTGAGGGCGAGGAAGCCGGCGCGCTCCATATAGATCTCACCCCGGATCTCGATCCGCTCGGGCGGCGTGTCGGTATCGAGGCGCTTGGGGATCGAGGCCAGGGTACGGATATTGGCGGTGATGTCCTCGCCGGTGACGCCATCGCCGCGCGTCGCCCCCAGGACCAGCACGCCCTTCTCATAGGTCAGCGAGGCCGAGAGGCCGTCGATCTTCGGCTCGGCCATGATTTCGATGGTGTCGGCCTCGACCCGCGCCAGATCTTCCGGGCGCTTGAAAAAATTACGGATGCCGGCAAAGAAATCCCGCAATTCCGCTTCGTCGAAAGCGTTTTCGAGCGACAGCATCGGCCGCGCATGCGTGACCTTGGCAAAGCCGGCGGCGGGCGGCGCACCCACCCGCAGAGTGGGCGAATCGGCGCGGATCAGCGCCGGAAACGCCGCTTCGATCAGGGCAACGCGGCGACGGAGGGCGTCGTATTCGGCGTCGCTGATCTCCGGCTGATCCTCGGCATAATAGAGATGGTCGTGATGGGCGATCTCCTTTGAGAGATAAGCGAGTTCCGCCGCCGCCTGTTCTTCGGTCAAATCCTCGATGGGGACTTCGTTCAAGATTGGGCTCCCGCGATCAGGCTTGCCGCCGCCGCCCGCGCCTCGGCGGTGATGAGGCTGCCCGAGAGCATGCGCGCGATCTCCTCGCGCCGCGACGCCGCGTCGAGGGCCGCAACCCTGGTCCGGTTGGCGCCGTCTTCCTGCTCCTTGAAGATGTGCCAGTGCCGGGCGCCGCGCGCCGCGACCTGGGGCGAATGGGTGACGACCAGGATTTGCAGGGTCTGCCCGAGCCGCTGAAGCCGGTCGCCGACCGCATCGGCGACGGCCCCGCCGACGCCGCTATCGACCTCGTCGAAAACCAGGGTCGGCACAATGGCGCTTTCCGCCAGCGCCACTTTCAGCGCCAGCATGAAACGCGCCAGCTCCCCGCCCGAGGCGATGCGGGCGAGCGGCCCCGGCGGGGCACCCGGATTGGTCGCCACCTCGAAATAGACGCGGTCCTGCCCATACTCGCCCCACTCCTCTTCCGGCCTGTTTCCGATCACGGTGCGGAACCGGGCTTGGCCAAGTTTCAGCGGCTCCAGTTCCGCCTGAACCGCCGCATCGAGCCTGCCTGCCGCCTCAATGCGCCGAGCCGAAACCCGCTTGGCCGCCGCCTGATATTTCTCCCGCCCCTCGGCCTCGGCCCTGGCCAGCAAGCGGAGTTCGCCGCCCCGGTCGTCGAGCAAGCCGAGCCTCTCCCTGATTCCGTCCCGCAAGCCCGGCAGCTCCCGGACCGCAACCCCGTGCTTCCGCGCGAGCCCGCGCAGGGCGTAAAGCCGATCCTCGATTTTGTCCAGACCGACGCCGCCGTCGAATTCGATCTCCCGCAGCGCCGCTTCGATCTGGGCAGCGGCCTCAGCGCTTTCCACGGCGGCCCGCTCCAGTGCCGCGATCGCGGCTTCGATCACGCCGCCATCCTTGCCGTGCAATTTCTCCAGCAGCCGCTGTGCCGAATGCAGGCGGCGGAGCACACCGCCCTCGCCGGTCAGTTCCGCCAGCGCCGCCCCCGCCCCCGCGCCCAGCTTCTCGCGGTTGGCGAGGCGGAGCCGCTGTTCGGCGAGGTGTTCCTCCTCATCCGCCTCGGGCTTGAGCGCGTCGAGTTCGGCGAGGTTGTGGCGAAGCAAATCCTCCTCCGCCCGCGCCCGCGCAAGCTCCGCCGCCGCCTCGGCATGGGCGGAGGCCGCTCCCCGCCATTTCCGCCAAAGCCGCCCCAATTCCTCGACCTCGCTCTCATAACCGCCGAAAGCGTCGAGCAAGGCCCGGTGATTGGCGGGATCGAGCAAGCCGCGCTGTTCGAACTGCCCCTGGATCTCGACCAGCGTATCGCCCAATTGGCGCAGCAGCCCGACACCGACCGGCTCGTCATTGACGAAGGCCCGGCTGCGCCCGTCCGCGCTCAGCACCCGGCGCAGGACGAGCCCGCCTGTGGAACTGGTGGAGATCCCCTGCGCCTCCAGCAAATTCCAAGCGGGATGTGCGGGGCCGAGCGCGAATTCCGCCGCCACCACCGCCTGCGCCGCTCCATGCCTGACAAGCCCGCTATCCCCCCGCGCGCCCAAGGCAAGCCCCAGCGCATCGAGCAAAATCGACTTGCCCGCCCCGGTCTCCCCCGTAAGCACGCAAAGCCCGGCCCCGAGCGCAAGCTCCAGCCGCTCGATCAACACCACATCCCTGATCGTCAGACCAAGCAGCATCGGAGGAATCGCAATAAATCCAGCATCGCAGGCAAGATAGCGATGCCGAGCGCAAACGGCCAGAGGCGGGTTGGCCAGAGTGTTCCTGATCTCCCCCGCCCCAAAAATGGAATCCAGTCTAGTTGTCAATTGACAACCAGTCTGCCCATGCTATCTTCCCTAAGGTCATTGGGGATGTGATGTCAGGACGCAATCGGCACCCGGACAAGGAAATAGAAGCTGCGTTACGCCATGCCGAGCAGGAAGGCTGGACTGTCGCCACAGCTAACGGTCATGCATGGGGCGTGATGCGCTGTCCTTGGAATGACGATGAATGCCGCTGTGGAACATTCTGTCAGGCGTCGATCTGGAGCACGCCGCGAACCCCGGAGAATCATGCTCGGCAGATCAGACGCATCGTCGATAACTGCCTGCACATGAGAGACAGGTGAATGCCATGACTGCTTACGATTTCAAACTCACCTTTGCGCTTCCAGATGCCGATGCGGATGCGGATGCGGCAGCCTATCTCGACGCCCTGTTTGAAGCCGGTTGCGATGACGCGACGGTTGGGATCGGCAAGCCTGGATCATTAGGGCTGGCTTTCACCCGCGAAGCGGAATCCGCTGAGAACGCACTAAAATCCGCCATCGAGGCCGTAAAAAAGGCGGTTCCCGGTGCTGAACTGATCGAGGTCACGCCCGATCTGGTCAACCTGTCCGATCTCGCTCAAATGGTCGGCTGCACGCGTCAGAACATCCGAAAATATGCGATCGGAGAAGTTCGGTCGGCAAAAGCCCGCTTCCCGGCTCCGGCATTCGCAAGCCCGCAAACCGTATGGCATTTCTACAATATTGCCTGCTGGCTAAATAAGTATACCGATCTTCATCCACCCCGTGAAGTAATCGAAACCTCGCGCGTGGCCTATGCGCTGAACCTTGAGCGTCAGAACAAGTTATTAGAGGCGAATTGATCGCCTCCGTATGTTTTTTGCGCATGGCTTCCCCATATGATATCAACCCCTTTCCTCCCCCCTCCCCCATGAGGCGCCCCATGCTTCTCCGTCATTCCCCGGACATCAAGGCATCCGAGATCACCCCGCAACGGCACTGGCTTAACCGGCGGCAGTTCCTCGGGACTGGGATGGCGGCGGTGTTGCCGGATTTCACGCATGGGGCTTTCGGGGCGGATGAGAAGCCAACGCCGAAGGATGCGGTCACCACCTACAACAACTTCTATGAACTCGGCACCGACAAGGCGGACCCGGCACAGAACGCCAGGATATTCCCGGCGGTCAAGCCGTGGACGGTCGAGGTGGGGGGCGAATGCGCCAAGGGGGGGCGGTTCGATCTCGACGATCTTATCCGCCCGCACCGGCTGGAGGAGCGCATCTATCGGATGCGCTGCGTCGAGGCGTGGTCGATGGTTATTCCCTGGGTCGGCATCCCCGCCGCCGAGGTGCTGAAGCGGTTCGAGCCCACATCACGGGCGAAATTCGTCGAATTCACCTCGATCCATGATCCCGAGCATTTGCCCGAACAGCGGCGCCGGACCCTGTCCTGGCCTTATACCGAGGGGTTGCGGATCGACGAGGCGATGCATCCCCTGACCCTGCTGGCGACCGGTCTCTATGGCGAGGAGCTGCCGGTTCAGAACGGCGCCCCGATCCGGCTGGTCGTGCCGTGGAAATATGGCTTCAAAGGCGCCAAATCGATCGTGCGCATCCGCTTCGTCGAGGCCATGCCGAGCAATAGCTGGAACCTGCTCCAGCCCCGCGAATACGGCTTCTATGCCAATGTCAATCCGGCGGTCGATCATCCGCGCTGGAGCCAGTCGCGCGAGCGGCGCATCGGCGAGTTTCTTCGCCGCCCCACCCTGCCCTTCAACGGCTATGCCGATCAGGTCGCCCATCTCTATGACGGCATGGATTTGCGGGAAAATTTCTGATGATGCGTTTAGCCAAGCTGGGCAAGCCCGCTTTGTTCGTCCTCTGCCTGACGCCGTTGGCGTGGCTGGTCTTTGATCTGGTTTCGGACAATCTGGGTGCCAACCCGATCGAGGCTTTGGTGCGCGGGCTTGGGGATTGGGCGTTGCGGATGCTCTTGGCGGTGCTGGCGATCACGCCCTTGCGGCAGGCGACGGGCTGGGGATGGATTGGGCGGCAGCGGCGGATGGTGGGGCTTTTCGCCTTCACCTACGCCGTCCTCCACCTCTTTTCCTATATCGGGATCGACCAGTTTTTCGACTGGCGGCTGATCGCGGCGGAGATCGTCAAGCGCCGCTATATCCTCATCGGGATGACGGCGTTCCTGATGCTTGCCGCACTCGCCGCGACCTCGACCAACGGCTCGATCCGGCGGCTCGGCGGGCGGCGCTGGAAGCAGCTGCACCGCCTCGTCTATCTGGCGGCAGGGCTCGGGGTTCTGCACCATCTGATGATGGTCAAGGCCGATACGAGGCTCCCCCTGATCGAGGGCGCGGTGCTGGCGTTCCTGCTGCTCTGGCGGGCGGTTCCCGGCCTGAACCTGAAAGCCCGCCTTAACCTAAAAGACCGAGCCCCACAGGCGTGAGAACATGCCGGGAGATGTCGGCTTGGGCTGGTCGGCATCGGGAGCCGCACCCGGCGTGTTGGTCAAGAGCGCGTAGCTGTCGCTGTACCATTCGCTGCCGGGATAGTTATGGCCGAGCACGGCGGCGTTGACGCGCGCTTCCTCGACGACGCCCAGCGCCAGATAGCTTTCCGTGAGCCGGTGCAGCGCTTCCGGGACATGGGTCGTCGTCTGGTAATTGTCGACGACACGGCGGAAACGCTTGATGGCGGCGAGATATTCGCCGTGGCGCTCATAGTAGCGGCCGATCTCCATCTCCTTGCCGGCGAGATGATCGCGGGTCAAATCGAGCTTCAGCCGCGCGTCGCGCGCGTATTTGCTGTCCGGGAAGCGCCGCACCACCTCATCGAGGGCGTTGAGCGCATCCTGCGTCACCTTCTGGTCGCGCCCGATATCGGTGATCTGGATGTAGTAGCAAAGCGCCTTCAGGTAATAGGCGTAGGCCACGTCCCGATTGCCGGGGTGAAGCTGGATGAAGCGGTCGGCGGCGACAACCGCCTCGGGGTATTTCTGCGACTCATAGAGCGAATAGGCGTCCATGAGCTGCGCCTTGGTCGCCCAGACCGAATAGGGGTGCTGGCGATCGACCTCGTCGAACTCCTTCGACGCGCCCTTGTAGTCGGCGTCGGAGATCTTATCCATGGCGCTGTTATAGAGATCATCGACCGAGCGTTCGGCATACTCGCTCTTCGGGGTGTCCGAGCCGCAACCCGCCACCGAAACCGCCAGAGCCAGACCCAGGCCCCGCAACCACAACCTGCCGCGCATCATGCTTTACGACCGCCTCCGAAACTTGGCCCCCGACGGCGCACCGTATAGCACGCCGCTGTGGCGCGCGCATCGGCGAATGTTGGGTTGAGCCTACTCAGGCGCGGGCGAGACGCTGCGGGGCCCGCCAAGCCAAGCCTTCGAATGCCTGACCGCGCGAGAGCGTCGTCCAGCACCAGGCGGACGCATCGGCGAAGAGGGCTTCGAGAAGGCGGCGGTTCAAATCATGGCCCGAGCGCACCCCCCGGAAATGGCCGATGATCGGCGCCCCGGCCAGATAGAGATCGCCCAACGAATCGAGAACCTTGTGGCGGACGAATTCGTCGGAAAAGCGCAGGCCTTCCTCGTTCAGAACCCGGTCCTCATCCACCACCACGGCATTGGCGAGCGAGCCGCCCCGCGCAAGCCCGGCGGCGCGCATCTGTTCGACCTCATGCAGGAAGCCGAAGGTCCGGGCCTCGCTCACTTCGGATTTGAAGGTCTCCGCATCGAAGACGAGGCTGATATCCTGCCGGCTGATGGCCCGGCTGGCGAAATCGATTTCGAAGCTGATCGAGAAACCGTCATCGGGGAAGAGCGTCGCGGTCTTGTCGCGTCCCACCGCCGAGACCGGCTTCAGGATACGGATGGCGCGGCGCGGCGCGTCCTGTTCGACGATGCCGGCGCATTCCAGGAGGAAGACGAAGGGGGCGGCGCTGCCATCCATGATCGGCACTTCCGCTCCGTCGAGTTCGACCAGCACATTGTCGATTTCGAGTCCGGCGAAAGCGGCCATCAGATGCTCGATGGTGGCGACGGCGATGCCCTCGCCATTGGTGATCGTCGTGCACAGCGCCGAGGCGACGGCATTTTGCCAGCCCGCCCGGATTTCGGCGCCGGCGCCGGCCGGATCGATCCGGCGGAAGACGATGCCGGTTCCAGGTGCCGCCGGGTGCAGGGACAGCGATATCTTCGCCCCGCTATGCAGACCGACCCCACGGCAGTGGATCGATTCCCTCAAAGTGCGCTGCAACATCATTTCCATCGCTCTGCCCCCAACTCTGCCCGGGAATCCCCCGGATGAAGAGCCATAGCAGAGATACCAACAACCGCGACTCGCAGCCAATCAAACTTTATTTCAATATGTTACAGCTTTTGAGGTCAAATTATCAATTAGAATCAGTATGTTACAAGGTAGTGCTAAATTACACTCGCAAGCACGCGGCCGTAAGGACCGGCGGGAACAAGCGAAACGGCTTGTTCCCGCCGTCCTCATAGGCCTCAATTCGCCTGACGCCGCAGGAAAGCGGGGATGTCCAGATGGTCCTCGTCGGTGCGGGTGACGCCGAGACGGTCGCCCGCCTCGAAGGTGTTGAGCCGGGGCTGGCCGGGGACGGCCGCCGGATGCGGCTGCTCCGCCGGTGCTGCTGCCGGGCGGCTGCGGGCAACGCCCGTAACCCGCTCGAACAGGCTGGGCGACCGGGGCTTCGGCGCCTGAGGCTGGGGATGCGGATAGGCCTGGGGCTGGGCATAGCCGGAGGCCTGGCCGGCTTCCACCGGACGCGGGGCGATGAAGGCGTCTTCACGGGCAACCGCCCGTTCCGCCACACGTTCCGCCGGGGGAGCCACCGGCTCCGGAGCGGGAGCGGATGCCGCCTGAGGGGCGGCCTGCGCCATCGCCGGCTGTACGGCTTCGGGAGCGGCGGAAGACTGCACCAGCGCCGGCTGGACGAAGCCCGTCTCCTGGTCGCGGTCGCTCACGAGGCTGATGACGCGCTTGGGCTTCATCATTTCCGCCGCATCGATGCCGGTCGCCACCACCGAGATGCGCATCTTGCCGGAAAGCTTTTCGTCGAAGGTCGAGCCGAAGATGATGTTGGCTTCGGAATCGACTTCCTCACGGATGCGGTTGGCCGCCTCGTCGACCTCGAACAGGGTCATGTCGGGACCGCCGGTGATGTTGATGAGCACGCCGCGCGCGCCCTTCATCGACACGTCTTCGAGCAGCGGATTCGAAATCGCCGCCTCGGCGGCATCGACCGCGCGGCGTTCGCCCTCGGCCTCGCCGGTGCCCATCATCGCCTTGCCCATTTCCCCCATCACCGCGCGGATATCGGCGAAATCGAGGTTGATGAGACCCGGCATCACCATCAGGTCGGTGACCCCGCGCACGCCCGAATGCAGCACGTCGTCGGCCATCTTGAAGGCGTCGGCGAAGGTCGTGCGCTCATTGGCGATGCGGAACAGGTTTTGGTTCGGAATGATGATCAGCGTATCGACGAATTTCTGCAGCTCCAGGATCCCCGCCTCGGCGAGGCGCATCCGGTGCGAGCCCTCGAAATGGAAGGGCTTGGTGACCACGCCGACCGTCAGGATGCCGGCCTCGCGCGCCGCGCGGGCGATCACGGGAGCGGCCCCGGTGCCCGTGCCGCCGCCCATGCCGGCGGTGATGAACACCATGTTGGAGCCGGTCAGCGACTGCATGATGTCGTCGATCGCTTCTTCGGCGGCAGCCCGTCCCACATCGGGGCGCGAGCCGGCGCCGAGGCCGCGCGTGATGCCGATGCCGAGCTGGATGCGGCTTTCGGCGTTGGAATGCTTCATCGCCTGCGCATCGGTGTTGCAGATCACGAACTCGCAGCCCTGAAGGTTGGAGCGGATCATGTTGCCGACGGCATTGCCTCCGGCTCCACCGACGCCGACGACGGTGATGCGGGGCTTAAGTTCCTGTTCCTCTTTCGGAATGCTCAGATTGATCGCCATGTTGTCCTCCTCCGGTGCTCTTCCGGGTGCTGGAAATGGGAAATAAGCGGCATGATTTAGAAGTTCTCCCGCAGCCAATGGCCGATGCGGCCCAGAAAGCCACTCGGCTGCCCGGCGGAGAGACGCGCCGGACGGAACGTTTCCGCCCGTTCGGAAAGTGCGAAATGCAGGAGCCCTGCACAGGTGGAAAAAGCCGGGCCCTGCGTTGCCTCGGCAAGTCCGGCCACGTTGAGCGGCCGTCCCACCCGGATCTGTTTGTCGAGAATAAGCCCGGCCAGCTCCCGCGTGCCGGGAAGCTGGCTGGCGCCGCCGGTCAGGACGATACGGCGGCCGGCGAGCTTGTCGTAGCCGCTGGCGTCGAGCCGGTTGCGGACCAGCTCGAACGTCTCTTCGAGGCGCGGCGAGATGATCCCGACCAGAAGCGATTTCGGCACATTGTTGGCGTGGCCGTCCTCTTCCTCGCCGACCTGCGGCACGCTGATCGATTCACGCTCGTCCGAGGGGGACGGGAGCGCGCTGCCGTAGAGGGTCTTCATCCGCTCGGCATGGACGAGCGGAGTCGAAAGGCCACGGGCGATATCGCTGGTCACATGGCCGCCGCCGACCGGCACGCTGTCGGCGAAAATCAGATTGTGGTCGAAGAAGACGGCGATGGTCGTGGTCCCCGCCCCCATATCGACCAGGGTGACGCCCAGATCCATTTCATCCTCGACCAGCGAGGACAAGCCCGAGGCATAGGGGCTCACCACCACCGCCGCCACGTCGAGATGGCAGCGTCCGAGAGCGGCGGTGATGTTGCGGAGCGCCGCCGGCCTTGCCGACACCACATGCATGTTGACGCCGAGCGTCCGGCCCGCCATGCCGCGCGGATCGCGGATGCCGCGGCTGCCGTCGAGCGAGAAGCCGACGGGGATCGAATGGATGACCGCCCGCTCCTCCGGCTCCTTCAGCCGGTGGCCTTCCTCGATGACGCGGCGCATGTCCTGCTCACCGATCTCGCCGCCGGCGGTCGGGATCTCGACATTGACGATGCGCGAGGCCGGGAACCCGCCGGAAAGATTGACCACGACCTCGGAGACGGTCTCGCCGGCCATCTGCTCCGCCGCATGGACGGCATTGAGGACCGACTGGCTCGCGGCGTCGAGATCGACGATGACGCCGTTGCGCACCCCGCGCGAGACCTGATGGCCGATGCCGATCACCCGAGGCCCCTCGGGGCCCACCCGCGCGATGAAGCAGCCGATCTTGCTGGTGCCGATATCGACCGCGGCGACGAGTCCGCCGCGCGGCCGCGCCAGCGGCTTCTTCAAGCCGCGTCCACCCTGGAACTGACCGCCCGGAAACGGGCTGGTGGAAATGTTGGTCTCTTCGCCGACGATGCTCATGTGGCCTTCGCCCCCGCGCGTGCCTTCTTTGGTGTGTCCTTCGGCTGTTCCGGTGCGACCCGGAGCACGAGCCGGTCCGGCAGGCGAAGGTCGATCATCTGTACGTCGCGCTTCAGCACCGCCTGCCCGCGCTCCAGCTCGGCGAGCCTTGTCCAGGCAGCGGCGGCATCGGTTTCCGGAAGCTGCACATCGATGCCGTTATCGAAGCGCAGGTTCCAGCGCCGGCCGCCGACCCGCACCGCCGCCGTCACCCGGTGGCCCACATCGGGTTCGCCGGCCAGCATCGAAAGCAGTTCGGCGGCATGCTTGGGCGCATCGTCGCCGACCACCACCACCAGCCCCGGAAAGCGCTCCAGCTGCGAATCGGTGATGACCGCGCCGTCATGATCGATCAGGCAAAGCCGCTTCTGCCGCTGCCAGAAGGCGAGCGGCTGGCGTTCGGTCAGGCGGATGTGGAGCGTGTCGGGCCAGCGCCGCTCGACCGAAGCCTGCTTCACCCAGGAAAGCGTTTCCAGGCGGGCCTTGGCCTCGGCGGGATCGACGGCGAAAAGCGGCGTTCCCCGGTCGGCGCCCAGAAGACCCAGGACGGCATCGGCGCTGGTCCGCTCCCGCCCCTCGACCTCGACGCCCTGCACGACAAAGCCCAAAGCGGCGGTCGCCATCAGGAAATGCTCGCGCCCCCGCGCCAGGAATGCGGCACCGCCATTGCTGTGAAGAACCCAGAAGCCGCCGCCCAGGGCCGCGACCGAGCCGATGATCAGCAAACCCGTCACCTGGAAGCGGCGCAGCCAGCGCATGCGCCGCGACGGGCGGGACGGTGCCGTGAGGCCGGCCTTCTTCGCCGACGTTTTATTGCCCGGAGGCGCCTTGGTGCCTGGAGCCGCTTTTTTCTTGCTGGAAGCGCGGAAATTCAGCCCTCGCATGAGGCGTTCTCCACCATCCAGCGCACGAGTTCGGCAAAGCCGATCCCGGCATGCGCCGCGATTTCAGGGACCAGCGAGGTCGGGGTCATTCCGGGCTGGGTATTGACTTCGAGGAGAACCAGACGGCCAGGCTCGTCGTCGCCTTTCGTGTCGTCGTAGCGCAGATCGGCGCGGCTCACGCCCCGGCAGCCAAGCGCCTGATGCGCGCGCAAGCCGATATCCATCGCCCGCGCATAGGCTTCCGGGTGAATCGGGGCCGGCACCACATGGGCCGAGCCGCCCGGCGCGTATTTCGAGTCGAAATCGTAGAAGCTGCCGCGCGCCTGGATTTCCAGCACGCCCAAAGCCCGGTCTCCCATCACCGCGACCGTGATCTCGCGGCCAGGGATGAATTCCTCGATCAGGAGCCGGTCGAATTCCCACTTGGCCACTTCACCGCGCCAGCCATCATCATCCCCCTCGCGGACGATGAGGACACCGACGCTCGATCCCTCATTGATCGGCTTGACCACGAAGGGACGCGGCAGCGGATCGCCAACAGCCAGACTTGTCCGCGCCACCACCTTGCCGGCGGCGAGCGGCAATCCGGCGGCCTCGAAAACCGCCTTCGCCATCGGCTTGTCCATGGCCAGCGCCGAAGCCAGGACGCCCGAATGGGTGTAGGGGATGCGCAGGAAATCCAGCACCGCCTGAACCGTGCCATCCTCCCCGCCCCGGCCATGCAGAGCGTTGAAGACCACATCCGGAGCCGGCTTCAGCGCCGCAACCAGCGCCTCCAGATCCCGGGTCAGATCGATCTCGCGCACCTCATGCCCGAGTCCGGCCAGTGCCTTGGCGCATTCCCGCCCGCTCACCAGCGAAACCTCACGCTCGGCGGACCAGCCGCCTTTCAACACGGCGATGCGCTTTTTCATGGCGCCACCTCGTTGATCGCGGCGAGAGGACGCCCAATCCGCTTGATCTCCCATTCGAGGACGATACCGCTCTCCTCATGGACGCGGCGGCGCACTTCCTCACCCAGGCCTTCGAGATCGGCGGCGGTCGCCTCGCCGGTGTTGATCAGGAAATTCGCATGCTTTTCCGAAACCTGAGCACCGCCACGGCGCAACCCACGGCAGCCGGCCCGGTCGATGAGCTCCCAAGCCTTGGCGCCTTCTGGATTAGCGAAGGTCGAGCCGCCGGTGCGGGCGCGGACCGGCTGGCTTTCCGCGCGGGCGGCTTGGATTTCCGCCATGCGGCGGGCAATCGGCTCCGGGTCGCCACGCCTGCCGGCGAATTCCGCCTCGATGAAGATCCAATCCTCGGGCGCTCCGCAATGCCGGTAGGAAAGCGCCAGCTCGGCGGCGGAAACCTTGTGGCGGTTGCCCTTGCCGTCGAGGGCGGTGGCGCTCAACAGCGCGTCTCCCACCTCGCCGCCATAGGCGCCCGCATTCATGCGCAGGGCGCCGCCGATCGTCCCCGGAATGCCGGAGAGGAATTCAAGGCCGGCGATCCCCGCCCGGCAAGCCGCCATCGCGACATTCAAATCGAGCGCCCCGGCCCCAACGCGGATGGTCTCGCCCACCGCCTCGACCATGGCAAATTCCCGGCCAAGCCGCACCACGGCCCCGCTCACCCCGGCATCGCGGACGAGAAGATTCGAGGCGACACCCAGCACCGTCACCGGCATTTCAGCGGGCCGTTCGGCCAGAAAAACCGCCAGATCCTCGGCATCGGCGGGGCGGAAGGCGATCTCCGCCGGCCCGCCCACCCGGAACCAGGTGACCGGCGCCAGCGGCATCGCCGCCGTCACCCGCCCGCGCACAGCCGGCAAGCGCTCCAAAAATGTCGAATCGGGGGGAAGGCTGCGGACGATCACGAATCCCGCCCCCCTAGAAGATCAAGCTCACGGGGGAGCGCCTGCGCCCAGTTGGTGATCGAGCCTGCACCCAGGCACACGACGAAATCCCCCGGCTCCGCGATGTCCCGCACCATCCGCGCCAGATCCTTCGGATCCAGGAGCGGTTCGGCATTGCGATGGCCGCGCCCGCGCAGGCCCATCACCAGCGCATCGCGGTCGATGCCCTCCAAGGGCGGCTCCCCCGCCGCATAGATATCGGCGACCAGAACGAAATCGGCGTCGTTGAAGCAGGTGCAGAATTCATCGAAAAGATGCGCCACCCGCGTATAGCGGTGCGGCTGGACCACGGCGATCACCTTGCCCGGAGTCGCACTCCGTGCCGCGCGCAACACCGCCGCGATCTCCACGGGGTGGTGGCCGTAATCGTCGATCACGGTGATGCCCATCGACTCGCCGGTCTTGGTGAAGCGCCGCTTCACGCCCTTGAAATTGGCAAGTCCTGCCCGAACCACTTCATCACCAAGGGACATTTCCTCGGCGACCGCGATCGCGGCCAGCGAGTTCTGTACGTTGTGCGGTCCGAACATGGGCAATTCGAGGCCCACGATTGTACGGCTCCTTCCCTTCAAACGGTCATTGATGACCACATCATATCGTGCCCCGGAACGGGTGAATACCATATTAGTAGCGCGTATATCCGCCTGGGCGCTCATTCCATAGGTGACGACGCGGCGTTCCGCAACCTTTGGAATCAAACTCTGCACAACGGGGTGATCAAGGCACAGCGCGGCAAAGCCATAGAAGGGGATGTTTGAGACAAAGCTTTCAAAAGCTTGCTGTAGCACCTCGAAACTTCCATAGAAATCAAGGTGTTCAGGATCGATATTGGTAACAATGGCGATGGTTGCGGGCAGTTTTACGAAGGTTCCGTCGCTCTCATCGGCCTCGACCACCATCCAATCGCCGGCCCCGAGTCGTGCATTCGTGCCATAGGCGTTGATGATGCCGCCATTGATGACGGTGGGGTCGAGCTGCGCCTGGTCTAGGAGGGCGCCGATCATCGAAGTCGTGGTGGTCTTGCCATGCGTGCCGGCCACGGCGATCGCCCATTTGAGCCGCATCAACTCGGCCAGCATCTCGGCGCGGCGGACCACGGGAATGAGGCGGGCACGCGCGGCGGTCACCTCGGGATTGTCGGCTTTCACCGCCGAGGACACGACGATGACCTGTGCCGCGCCCAGATTTTCCGCCCTGTGCCCGAGCTCGACCTTGATCCCAAGCCCGGCCAAGCGGCGGACATTGGCGTTGTCGGCAACGTCGCTGCCTTGCACCTGATAACCGAGATTGTGCAGGATCTCGGCGATGCCGCTCATGCCGATGCCGCCGATCCCGACGAAATGAATGACCCCGATGGAGAAGGGCAGCGTTCTCATGAGGCCTCGCTTATGGTCAGAACCAGATCGGAAAGACGCTCCGCCGCGTCCGGCATGCCGAAGGCCCGTGCCGACTCGGCGATCTCGCCAAGACGGGAAGGCGTGAACCCCTCCAGGCGTTCGGCCAGGGCAGCGGCGGTGAATTCGGGCTGCGCCACCAGCAGTGCCGCGCCCGCCTTGGCCAGCGCTCCGGCATTCGCCGTCTGGTGATCGTCGGTGGCGAAGGGATAGGGCACCAGGATCGAAGGTCTTCCAGCCACCGTCAGTTCGGCCACGGTCGAGGCGCCGGCCCGGGCGATGACGAGATGCGCGCGGGCAAGCCGCACCGGCACATCGGCGAAGAAGGGGGCGAGTTCGGCCTCGATCCCGGAAGCCGCATAGGCGGCGCGGACGCGCTCCAAATCCTCGGGCCGCGCCTGCTGCGCAACGCGAAGCCGCGTCTTCAGGGAGTCTGGAAGCAGGGTCAGCGCCTCCGGCACCACATCGCTGAAGATACGCGCACCCTGGCTGCCGCCGAGGATCAGAAGCTCGAAGCGGTCTTTGGCTTCGGGAGCCCGGTAGGGCTGGGCGCGTAGCGCCGCGATCTCCGGGCGGACCGGATTGCCAGTATGGACGCCCTTGCCGGGAAAGCCGACGGCGATCTTGCCCACGAAGGGCGCGAGCAGCCGGTTGGCGCGGCCCAGCACGGCATTCTGTTCATGGATCAGCGTCGGCAAGCGCAGGAGCGCCCCAGCCAGCACCGCCGGCACCGAGGGATAGCCGCCGAACCCCACCACCGCCGCCGGGCGGAGCTTCCGCAGGTGGCGGAGCGCCTCGGCAATGCCGATCAGCAATTCTCCAGCACCCAGCAGCTTGGCGCCGATGCCGCCGTCGAAGCGCCCGGCGCGGATGCGAAGAACGGGGACACCGGGCAGGCGTTCCCCAAGATTTTTCTGTCCAAAGCCCTGGCCGCGCCGGTCGGTGATGATGACGACCTCCCGCCCGCGCGCCAGCAGTGCCCGGGCCAGTGCCTCCGCCGGGAAGACATGCCCGCCGGTGCCGCCGGCGGCGAGGATGATCGGACCGGGGCCGTTCATGCCGCCTCCGCTCCGGCATAGCGGCGGCGGGTCAATGCCAGCGCCAGCAGCGACGAGCCGCCATAGGAGACGAAAGGCAGGGTCATGCCCTTGGCCGGCATCAATTGCAGGCTGGACGCCATGTTGATGACGGCCTGCAGGCCGAATTGCACGAAGAGCCCGCTCCCGGCCAGCATGATGTAGAGGTTGTTCTCCTGAAACAGGCGCGAGAGGCCGCGCAGCACGATGAAGCCGAACAGAGCCACGATGACGATACAGGCGACGAGGCCCAGCTCCTCCCCGGCGACGGCGAAGACGAAATCGGCATGGGCATCGGGCAGAGCGCCCTTCACCGTCCCCTCACCCGGCCCCCGGCCCCAAAGCCCGCCATTGGCGAAGGCTTCAAGGGAGCGGTCGACCTGATAGGTGTCGCCGGCCCCCTTGAAGAGGAAGCGGTCGATGCGGCTGGTCACATGCGGCAGCAAGAAATACGCGCCGGTCAGTCCCGCCACCCCCAAGGCGCCGCAGAGCAGCACGAACTGATAGCGCAGACCGGCCATGAAGAACTGCGTGAACCACACCGCCGAGATGACGAAGGCCATGCCGAGATCGGGCTGCTTCAAGAGCAGGCCCACCACCAGCGCATAGAGCAGGATAGCCGCGAGATTGCCCTTGAAGCCGGGGCGCAGCTTCTGTTCGGCGAAGAGCCAGCCGGACAGCACGGCGAAAGTCGGCTTCACGAATTCCGAGGGTTGCAACGATAGGCCGGGGAAATTCACCCAGCGCCGGGCGCCCTTGATCTCCACCCCGCCGATGAAGGTGTAGACGACGAGGAGGATCGAGATCAAAAACCCGATGACGGCGATGCGCCGGATGGTGCGCGGATTTTGCAGCGAGACCCCAAACATGACCAGGATCGCCAGCGGCACCAGCATCATTTGATGGCGGACGAAATGCATGCCGTCCAAGCCGATGCGCTCGGCCACGGCGGGGCTTGCCGCCATGATCAGGATGGCGCCGAAAGCGATCAGGACGGCCAGCGCGCCGATCGTCCAATGATCGATGGTCCACCACCAGCGGGCGACCGGGCTCTGATCGATGCGGGGAAGATTCATCATGCCGGGCTCCCGTTCAAAGCCGCGACCAGTTCCCGGAAGACATTGCCCCGGTGCTCGAAACTCGTGAACTGATCGAAGGAGGCGCAGGCCGGCGACAGCAGGACGACGCTGCCCGGCGGCGCCAGCGACGCTGCCTTCAAGACCGCCGTGCCGAGATCGCCGCAGCGTGTGAAGGGGATCGCATCCCCGATTACCCTCGCGAATTCCTCTTCCGCCTGACCGATCAGGAAGGCATGGCGGATGCGCGGGAAGAACTGCGCGAGCGTGTCGATCCCGCCCTCCTTGGGCAGCCCGCCCGCGATCCAATAGATATTCTCATAGCAAACCAGCGCCTTCGCGGCGGCATCGGCATTGGTCGCCTTCGAATCATTGATCCAGCGCACGCCCTCGCGCAGGGTCAGCACTTCCTGACGGTGGGCGAGGCCGGGGAAGCTCGCGATTCCGGCCTTGATCGCCTCGGGCTCCAGGCCGAGATGCCGGCAGGCGGCATAGGCGGCGGCGATGTTCTGGCGGTTATGGGCGCCGAGGAGGCGGTCGTTTTCGACATCGATCCGGTCCGCAGACGAGATCGGAATGACCAGCCGCTCCGCATCCGCCGCGAGTTCGTCACGGATCGCCCGGCAAATCGCATCGTCGATGCCGATGATGGCGGCGTCGCCTTTCCGCTGGTTGCGGAAGATCCGCTTCTTGGCGGCGATATAGCCATCCATGCCGCCATGCCGCTCCAGATGGTCGGGGGTGATATTGAGCAAAATGGCCGCATCGGGAGCCAGCGAAGGCGCCAGTTCGAGCTGATAGGAACTCAGTTCCAGCACATAGATCTCCCCCGGCCCGAAAACCGGGAGGGACAGGACCGGCGGGCCGAAATTGCCGCCGATCGCCATGGTCCGCCCGGCATGCTCCAGGATATGGGCGATGAGCGCCGTGGTCGTGGATTTGCCGTTGGTCCCGGTGATGCCCACATAAACCGCATCGGGCCGTGCCCGGCAGAGAAGCTCGACATCGCCCAGGATCGGCACGCCCTCGGCACGCATGCGGGTAACCACCGGATGCGGCTCCGGAAAGCTGTGCGGAATCCCCGGCGCCAGGATAAGCGCGGCAAGCTCGCCAAGATCGGCGGCATTCAGATCGACCGGTTCGAAGCCGGCCTCCCTGGCCTTCTCCAGCGCCGCCGCCTGATCGTCCCAGACCCAGACCTCCGCCCCGCCGAGACGTAAAGACAGAGCCGAGCTCAATCCCGACTTGCCGAGCCCCAGAACCGCTACTTTCCTGCCGGCGAATCCGGCTGCCTCGATCATAGCGCCCTCACCGCAGCTTCAAGGTGGCAAGGCCCGCGATCGCCAGGATCGAGGCGATGATCCAGAAGCGGATTACGATGGTCGGCTCTTCCCAGCCCTTCTTTTCGAAATGATGGTGCAGCGGCGCCATGCGGAAGACCCGCCGCCCGGTGAGCTTGAAGCTCGCCACCTGCACGATCACCGAGACGGTTTCCAGAACGAAGAGCCCGCCGATGATCGCCAGCACCAACTCATGCTTGGTGATGACGCTGACCGTGCCCAAGGCGGCACCGATCGAAAGCGAGCCGGTATCGCCCATGAAGATCATCGCCGGCGGCGCGTTGAACCAGAGGAAACCCAGACTCGCCCCCACCATGGCGGCGCAGAACACGGCCAGCTCGCCGGCACCGGGGACGTGATGGATCTGGAGGTAATTGGCGAAGATGGCATTGCCGGCCAGATAGGCGATGAGCGCGAAACAGGCCGAAGCGATCATCGCCGGCACGATCGCCAGCCCATCGAGCCCATCGGTCAGATTGACGGCGTTGGAGGTGCCGATCACCACGAAGACGGCGAAGGGAATGAAGAACCAGCCAAGCTGGACCAGCACGTTCTTGAAGAACGGCACCGCCACCGCGAAGGTCAGCGGCTCATGCATCAGATGGGTGATGGCGACGGCGGCGATGACGGCAATGACGATCTCAGACAAAAGCCGCCCCCGCCTGGAAAGTCCGCTCGACGAGCGGCGGGTCAGCTTCTGGAAATCGTCGAAGAAACCAATGCCGCCGAAACCCACGGTGACGAAGAGCACGATCCACACATAGCCATTGGCGAGATCGGCCCAGAGCATGGTGGAAACCGTCACCGCCGTCAGGATCAGGAAGCCGCCCATGGTCGGCGTTCCCTTTTTCTTGAAATGCCCTTCCGGTCCGTCGGTACGGATCGGCTGCCCCTCGGCCTGCTTCGATTTCAGCCAGGCGATGACCCTCGGCCCCAGCATGAAGCTGAGGATCAGCGCCGTGACCATCGCCCCCGCCGAACGGAAGGTGATGTAGCGGAAAAGGTTGAAGGGACCGAATTCGTCCGAGAGCGGATAGAGAAGGTGCATCAGCATGGCGGTCAATCCAAAAGGACGCGCGAAGCCGGCGCATCCGGATCGCTGAGAAGTTGTTCGACGATGACGGCCATGCGGCTGCCGTTGGAGCCCTTGACGGTGACGGCATCGCCCGAGCGCAGGATTTTCGGAAGCAGTGCCGCCATCTCCGCCGCCGTGGCGGTATGGGCGCCCCGCATCGTCTCGGGCAGCACCGCCTGAAGGGCTTCCATCTCCGGCCCGACGGTGAAGACGAGATCGACATCGGCTTCCTGAAGCGGCTCCGACAGCTCGGCATGAAGCCGCGCCGATTCCGCCCCGAGTTCCAGCATCGCGCCGAGCACGGCGATGCGCCGTCCCCCTGATCCTAAATTAGCGGCACCGAGCACGCCGATCGCCGCCCGCATCGAGGCCGGGCTCGCATTGTAGCTTTCATCGAAGAGGGTAATGCCCCGGACCAGATGCCGCCGGCCGCGCCCGGCCAGGGCCTGAAGCCGCCCCAGCGCCCGAGCCGCCTCCAGAATATCGCCGCCCGCCGCCGCCACCGCCGCCAGTACGGCAAGGCTGTTCAGCACCCAGTGCTCCCCCGGAATGCCGACCGAATAGGTGATCTCCTCGCCGAGGATCGAGGCGGTGACGGCGCTCGACGACGGCAGCAGACGGCAATCGAGCAGCCGCGCCTCCGCCGCTTCATCGACGCCGAAGCCGATGATCCGGTCGATGCCGCGCCGCGACGCCGCCTTCGCCAGCCTCGGGAAATACGGGTTGTCGCGGTTGAGGATGACGGCCCCGCCGTCCTCCAGCCCTTCGAAGATCTCGGCCTTGGCGTCGGCGATCTCCTCGACCGAGGCGAAATTGCCAATATGGGCGGGCTCGATGGTGGTGATGAGCGCCACGTCGGGACGCGCGATCCGGCTTAACGGCCCCAGTTCGCCCGCATGGTTCATTCCCATCTCGACGACGCCGAAGGCAAGATCGCGGGGCATCCGCGCCAGGGTGAGCGGCACGCCCCAATGATTGTTGAGGCTGCCCGCCGAGGCCATCACCGGCCCCAGGGGTTCGAGCGCCTGACGCAAGGCTTCCTTGATCCCGGTCTTGCCGACGCTGCCGGTGACGCCGATGAAGGTGGCCGCACTCCGCAGCCTTGCGGCGGCGCCAAGTGCCGTCAGCGCTTCAAGCGTATCGCCGGTCAAGAGCAGCGGCGCGTTTTCGGCGACATTATCGGGAACCCGGCTCACCAGCGCCGCCGCAGCACCCCGGGCCAGCGCGTCGGCGACAAAAAGATGCCCGTCGAAATTCGGCCCCTGCAAGGCGATGAAGAGATCCCCGGGCGCTACCGTCCGCGTATCGATCGAGACGCCTTCAGCGCTCCAATCGCCGCCGGCATGGCCGCCGGTCGCCGCGGCCGCTTCCGCTGCCGTCCATAACACGCTCACTTCGCCTCTCCCGCAGCAAGTTCCGCCACACACGCCCGCGCGGTTTCGGCATCGTCAAAGGGTTCGACCTTATCACCGATGATTTGGCCGATTTCGTGGCCTTTTCCGGCTATCACCAGAAGATCGTCCGGACCGAGCCCGGCGATCGCCGTGGCGATCGCGGCCCGGCGTCCGCCGATTTCCAGTGCCTTTGGACAGGTACTCAGGATTTCAGCCCGGATCGCCGTGGGCTTTTCGCCGCGCGGATTGTCGTCGGTGACGATGACCGTATCGGCGAGGCGGGCGGCGATTTCGCCCATCAGCGGCCGCTTGCCCCGGTCGCGGTCGCCGCCGCAGCCGAAAACCAGGACCAGCCGCCCGGAAGCGTGCGGGCGCAGGGCGCGCAAGACTTGTTCCAGCGCATCGGGCTTATGCGCGTAATCGACATAGACCGGCGCCCCGTTTGGATGCGTGGCCGCAAGCTCGATCCGGCCCGGCACGCCCTGAAGCCGTGGCAGCACCGCCAGCACCCGCTCCGGCGCCGCACCGCAGGCGATGGCGAGGCCCGCCGCCGCCAGCACGTTCTCCGCCTGGAAGGCTCCCACAAGCGGGATCGTCACATCGGCGGCCAAGCCCAATACAGAAAGTTCAAGTTCCTGCCCGCCCGGCAGCGCCCGGCGCGACCGGAGCCGGATCGAGGCGCCCGCATCGGTGCCATAACTCAGAATCCGCTGGCCCCTTCCGGCACAGATTTCGGCCACCTTGCCGAAGACATCGCTATCGGCGTTCAGCACCGCTATCCCGTTCTCCGGCAGGATCTCGGCGAACAGCCGGAGCTTCGCCTCAAGATAGGTGTCCATGCCGGAATGGTAGTCGAGATGATCGCGGGACAGATTGGTGAAAGCCGCCGCGCTAAGCGCCAGCCCGTCGAGCCGGTACTGGTCGAGCCCGTGGCTCGACGCTTCGAGGACGGCGTGATCGATGCCGGTTTTGGCCAATTCCGCCAGATCGCGGTGCAGGCTGACCGGATCGGGCGTGGTCTGCGAGCCGTAGCGGGTGAAATCCAGGCCCGTTAATCCGGAGACCACGATGCCGAGCGTGCCGATGCTCGCCGCCTTCAAGCCCAGAAGCGTCCAAATCTGGCGGGTGAAGGCCGCGACCGAGGTCTTGCCGCTGGTTCCGGTGACGGCGGCGACGATCCGGGGCTGCGGCGCATGGAACAGCGCCGCCATCAGCGCCAGCCGGCGCCGGGGATTCGGGTCGCGGATCACGGTCAGCGATGGGAAGCGGAGGCTGAGATCGTCGGCGCTTTCATCGGTCAGTTCGGCATCGGTCAGCACGGCAACAGCGCCGCGCTTCACCGCATCCTCGATAAAGCCGCGCCCGTCCTGCTTCGTTCCGGCGATGGCGGCGAAGAGATAGCCCGGCTGCACCATCCTGGAATCCGCCGTGAGGCCGGTAATCTCCGGCCCCGCTTCCGTCCCTGGCATGAGATCAATCAGCCGCATGTCTGTTGCCCGCCGCCTTGGCGCCGATCGCCGCAACCCTGGAACCCGATAGGGACGGCGCGTTGATTTCGAGCGCGCGCACGATCTCCGGCGATTTTTCGTCCAGGACTTCGACTCCGAGCAGCGGTGCGATGCGCTGAACCGTGCGCCCGACAACCGGAGCCGCCGTCCAGCCGGCGGTCGCGAAGCCGTGGCTCTTGGCGTTGGGCTGGGGCTCGTCGATGATCGCCACCACGAGATAGCGCGGGGCATTGATCGGGAAAGCCCCGACAAAGGAGGAGAGCAGCGCCTTATGGGCGTAGCCATGGGCGCTCGGCTTTTCCGCCGTGCCGGTCTTGCCGCCGACGACATAGCCCGGTGCCGCCGCATTGGTGCCGGTGCCGCGCTCGACCACGAGCCGCATCAGGCGGCGCATATCTTCCGAGGTGCGCTGAGACATCACTTGCTGCCCCGAGGGCACATAGCCGTCCGGGCGCTTCAGCAGCGTCGCCTGCCGCAGGATCCCGCCATCGACGACGGCCCCCGCCGCGACCGCGAGTTGCAGCGGGCTCACCGAGATGCCGTGGCCGAAGGCGACGGTCAGGGTGTTGACCTCATGCCAGGGGTTGGGGATCTGCGGCGCCCCGATCTCCGGAACCTCGATCGTCGGCGCCCGCAGGAGGCCGAGCCGCCCGAGAAAATCGCGCTGCCGCTCGGTGCCGGCGTCGAGCGCCATGCGGGCGGCGCCGATATTGGACGAATATTCGAAGATCTCCGGCACGCTCAGCCAGCGGTTCTGCGCGTGATAGTCGGTGATGGTGAAGCGCCCGATATGGATCGCATGCGCGGCGTCGTAGCCGCCGGTCAAACTGGTGGTATGCGCGTCGAGCGCCATCGCCGTCGTGAAGATCTTGAAGGTCGATCCCATCTCATAGGTGCCGAGCGTCACGCGGTTGAACAGCATCTCGGAAGTGGCGGAGCCGGGCTTGTTGGAATCGAAATCGGGCAGGGAGATCATCGACAGGATCTCGCCATTGTTGAGATCGAGGATCAGGCCCACGCCGGCCTTTGCCGTGAAATCGGCGACGGCGCGCGAAAGTTCCTCATAGAGGATGTGCTGAAGCCGGAGATCGATCGAGAGCACCAGCGGCTCCTTGCTGCCGCGCAGCATGTCGTCGAGGCCGCGTTCGATGCCGGCAAGCCCGTGATCGTCCATGCCGCTATAGCCGACGATATGCGCGACGAGATTGCCCTCGGGATAGACGCGGCGTTCCTCGTGCTCGAACTGGAAAGCCGGTATGCCGAGGCGGTTGACCTCATATTCCTGGCGCGGGGTCAAATGGCGCTTCAGCCAGACGAAGCCGCGATCGGAGGATAATTTCGCCAGAACCTCGCCCTCGCTGAGATCGGGGAGCACGGCAACGAGCTTGCGCGCCACCTCCTTCGGATTGGCGATTTTCCGCGGATCGGCATAAAGTGACGGCTCCGTCAGCATCGTGGCGACGACGACGCCGTTGCGGTCGACGATATCGGCGCGGCGCGGCGTGAATTTCTCGATCTGCCGCTCATGCGCCACCCGCTCCTCGCCGCCGCGCAGGAGCGTCACCCAAACCAGCCGCGCCCCGATCGCAGCGAACCCCGCCACGAAGATCAGCGCGGTCAGCAGGAGCCGGGTCCGCCCGGTCTCCAGGGATTGCTGAGCCGTCTGGTCCAGCACCGGACCACTGCCGGAGACCGGCAGGAAATGGCGCGGACGGCAGGGATTATCGCCTAAACCGAAGGGCTTGCGCATCACTCACCCCCCATCCGGCCGGAATTCGCGCGGACGGACGCGACATGAACCGCCGGCTGCATCGCTCTCGCCAGGAATTGGGGCCGGGGTTCGGGCCGCACGACCGTGCCCGCGGCCATATCCGCCGGAGCCGCCTGGAATACCGCCGGAGCCGGCAGCCCCAGATGCTCCGGCGATAATTTCATCGGAATGGCGGCAAGCTGGCCTAGCTGCCGGGTCGCGATCGGCACCAGTTGCAAATGGCGCTGGGTCAGCTCGTCGAGCCGCGCCGGCTGGTTGAGATAGCTCCATTCCGCCCGGAGGACATGGAGGGCGTCCTCGTCGTCGCGGATCTGGCGGTCGGTGCGGGCGAGTTCCTCGTCGAGGCTCTGAACCCGGTATTTCACCGTGTAGGTGCCGAAGCCGAGCATGGCGACGAGCACCAGCCAGATGAGATTGCGCAATCGGATCATGCTGCAAGCTCCTCTTCGAAGGGATCGGGGGGGAAGGCCGGAGCCGCCGTGCGTTCGGCCACGCGCATGCGGGCGGAACGGGCACGGGGGTTGCGGGCAAGCTCGGCTTCCCCCGGAAGCACGGGTTTGCGCGTCAGCAGGCGGAAGCTCGGCGCCTTGGTGTCGGGCACGAGCGGCAGCGGGATATGGCGCGAGACCTGACCGGTGCCGCCGCTGCGGCGGCGCAGGAAATCCTTGACCAGCCGGTCTTCGAGCGAATGGAAGGCGATGACGGCGAGCCGCCCGCCCGGCGCCAGCACCGCCTCGGCGGCGTGGAGGCCCCGGACCAGCTCACCCAGCTCGTCATTGACGGAGATGCGCAGCGCCTGAAAGGTCCGCGTCGCCGGATCGATCCCGCCGGTATTGGGCACCACCCCACGGACCACGGCGGCAAGATGCCCCGTCCGCGTGATCGGCCCCTTGGCCCGCGCAGCCAGAATGGCCCGCGCCACCCGGCGGGAGAACCGCTCCTCGCCATAGAGATAGATGATCTGGGCCAGCTTGGCCTCGGACAGGGTGTTGACAAGATCGGCGGCGCTCGCCCCCTCACCGCCCATGCGCATGTCCAAAGGCCCGTCGCCCCGGAAGGAAAAGCCCCGCTCCGGATCGTCGAATTGCGGCGAGGAGGTGCCGAGATCGAACAGCACGCCGCTCACGGAAGGAATCCCCCGTTCCGTGAGCCCCCGTTCCGCCAGCAAGGCCGAGAGATCGCCGAGCCGCCCCTCGATCAGGGTGAAGCGGTCCGGGATTTCGGCGGCCAGAGCGGCGCCGCTCAAGATCGCCTCGGGATCCCGGTCGATCGCGATCACCCGGCAGGAAGCCGCCCGCAACAGCGCCCGGCTATGCCCGCCCCGGCCGAAAGTGCCGTCGACATAGATGCCGCCATCGACCGGCGCCAGAGCCGTCACCGCTTCTTCGAGAAGCACGGTTTCATGAAGATGCGCGGTTTCATGAAGAGGAGTGGTCATGACGCCACCCCCCTGGCCGAAGGCAGGGTGACGCCCTTGGTTTTGGCGCGCTCCCGCATGTCGGCCTGATGCGCCTTGTGGCGTTCCGGCTCCCAGATTTGGAAAGTAAGGCCGAGGCCGACAAAGGCGGCACTCTCCTCGATCCCGGCATGGGTGATGAGGCTTTCGCTCAAGACGATCCGCCCCTCGCCGTCGAAGGCAAGCTGTTCCGTGTCGGCGAAGATCGAAGAGACGATTTCATAATGCTCGGAGAACTCCTCGATGGCTTCGAGGCTGGCGCTCATCTTTTCGAGCCGGTCGAACCCGCCGGCATCGATCGCCGCATGCTTGAAGGAGCGGAAGGCGACGATTCCGTTGAATTTCTGGCCAGAAAGGGACGCGCGGAAACTCGCGGGCACGGAGACCCTGCCCTTGCGGTCGACCTTGTTGATGAAAGTGGAAACGAACGACGCCACAGGTCCCCCCGCTCTGCCCGCGCAGACCCCTCACGATGCCCCTGACCTGCACTGGATTGGGATGCCATGGGATAGCATGGGTCAGCATGGGGGTCAATGGGAATAAGCAATAAAAACTTGTGGTTCAAAGTCTTCGTCCCCATGAGTTTGTCTTTAAGACAGTCTAAATTTAGAACCGTTGTGGAAATTCCGAGGCGGAAATTGGGCACCGATGGCAATGCCACGGCGCCCGTTCATTGTTTGTTCCTGCGAGGACTCACGGTCCTTCGCGCTTCGCCGCACAACACATGTTGGAGTCAGTGGCGCCGCGCCTCAATAACCGCCCCTCGCCCGCTTGCGGGAGGGTTGAGGCGCCGCTCAGGAATCACGCCCCGCATTCAAATGCGGCCCGTTTTATGGCCTCGCATCGGAATCCGGCATGAATTTTCAGGCCGCACTTGCCCTTCTGGCATTCATCCGTATACTCCGCGCCAAATTTTTTGCACCGCAACAGGAAACGTTTCATGACGGCAGCCGCACTCGACGTGGTCGGCATCGGCAATGCGATCGTCGATGTCATCTCCCAGGCCGAGGATTCGCTCCTCGAAACCGAAGGATTGGTCAAGGGGACCATGGCGCTCATCGACACCGAGCGGGCCGAGGCGCTTTACGGCGCCATGGGGCCGGGGCTTGAGATGTCGGGGGGATCGGCTGCCAACACCATCGCCGGCCTGGCCTCGCTCGGCGGCATGGGCGCCTATATCGGCAAGGTCCGGAACGACCTTCTGGGCGAAGTCTTCAGCCACGACATCCGCGCGAGCGGTGTGCGCTTCACCACGGCCCCGGCAAGAGACGGCAAGCCGACCGCGCGCTGCCTCATCCTGGTGACCCCGGACGGACAGCGGACCATGAACACCTTCCTCGGCGCCTGCGTCGATCTCGGCCCCGGCGACATCGACCCGGAATTCATCGCCTCGGCGCAGGTGACTTATCTCGAAGGCTATCTCTTCGACCCGCCGCAGGCCAAGGAAGCCTTCCGCAAGGCAGCCCTGATCGCCCATGAGGCGGGACGCCGGGTCTCGCTCAGCCTCTCCGACCCGTTCTGCGTCGATCGCCACCGGGCCGAGTTCCGCGAGTTGGTCGAAAGCCATGTTGATGTCCTGTTCGCCAATGAAGCCGAATTGTGCTCACTCTATGAGACTCATGATTTCGACGCGGCCCTGGCGCAGGTGCGCGGCCATTGCGAGATCGCGGCCCTGACCCGCGGCGAAAAGGGCTCGGTCGTGGTCGCCGCCAATGGCGACACGCACCGGATCCCCGCCGAAGCGGTGACGCGCGTGACCGATACCACCGGAGCCGGCGACCTCTATGCGAGCGGCTTCCTCTACGGCCTGACCCGTGGCCGCGATCTTGGCGCCTGCGGACGGCTCGGCAGCCTCTGCGCCGCCGAAATCATCAGCCATTTCGGCGCCCGCCCCGAACGCCCGCTCAAGGATCTGGCTGCGCAGGCAGGCCTCGCCTGAATGCTTCCTACCCTTTGACATCTCCGCATCCGATGCCCACTTCATAGAAATCTCCCAACACAAGGCCCCCTGATGGAACTCCGCAACATTGCGATCATCGCGCATGTCGATCATGGCAAAACAACCCTGGTCGATCAGCTTCTGCGCCAGTCCGGCACTTTCCGCGCCAACCAGCAAGTCGCCGAACGCGCGATGGATTCGAACGACCTCGAACGCGAGCGCGGCATCACCATCCTGGCGAAATGCACCTCGGTTACCTGGGGTGAAACCCAGATCAACATCGTCGACACCCCGGGCCACGCCGATTTCGGCGGCGAGGTCGAGCGCATCCTCTCCATGGTCGACGGCGTCGTCGTCCTGGTGGACGCCGCCGAAGGGCCGATGCCGCAGACGAAATTCGTGGTCAGCAAGGCCCTGCGCCTGGGCCTGCGCCCGATCGTCGTCATCAACAAGGTCGATCGCCCCGACGCGCGCGTGAACGAAGTTCATGACGAGTGCTTCGATCTCTTCGCGGCGCTCGACGCCACCGACGAGCAGCTCGATTTCCCGACCCTCTACGCCTCGGGCCGCAACGGCTGGGCCGTCGTCAATCTCGAAGACGAGCGCAAGGATCTGCATTGTCTTTTCGACCTCGTCGTCAGCCATGTGCCTGCGCCGAAGGCCGATCCCACGGGGCCGTTCACCCTGCTGGCGACGACGCTCGAAAGCGATCCCTATCTCGGCCGCATCCTTACCGGGCGCATCTATAGCGGCACCGCCAAAGTCAATATGGCCGTGAAGTCGATCCGCACCGACGGCACGACCATCGAGACCGGCCGCCTCTCGAAGATCCTCGCCTTCCGCGGCCTGGAACGGCGTCCGATCGACGAGGCGGGAGCCGGCGACATCATCGCCATCGCCGGGCTGACCGAGACCACCGTCGCCGACACCATCTGCGCGCCGGAAGTCTCCACCGCGATCTATGCCCAGCCGATCGACCCGCCGACCCTCGCCATGACCTTCGCGGTCAATGACAGCCCGCTGGCCGGGCGCGAAGGCACCAAGGTCACCTCGCGCATGATCATCGAGCGCCTCTACCGCGAGGCCGAAGGCAACGTCGCCATCCATGTCCGCGAGACCGAGGACAAGGACGCGATCGAAGTCGCCGGGCGCGGCGAATTGCAATTGGGCGTGCTGATCGAGCAGATGCGGCGCGAAGGCTATGAACTCGCCATCTCCCGCCCGCGCGTGCTCTTCAAGACCGATACCGAGACCGGGCAGCGGCTGGAGCCGATCGAGGAAATCCAGATCGACGTGGACGAGGAATATGCCGGCGTCGTCGTCGAGAAGATGTCCCGCCGCAAGGGCGATATGCAGGAAATGAAGCCTTCGGGCGGCGGCAAGGTGCGCATCACCTTCTTTGGACCGACCCGTGGCCTCATCGGCTATCAGGGCGAGTTCATGAACGACACGCGCGGCACCGGCATCATGAGCCGGCTCTTCCACGGCTATTCGCCCTGGAAAGGCCCGGTCGAAGGGCGGCGCAACGGCGTGCTGATCTCCAACAGCGGCGGTGTCGCCGTGGCCTATGCGCTCTGGAACCTCGAAGACCGCGGCCCGATGTTCATCATCCCCGGCGTTCAGGTCTATGAAGGCATGATCATCGGCCAGCATACCCGCGACAACGACCTTGAGGTCAATCCGCTCAAGGGCAAGCAGCTCACCAACATCCGCACCACCTCGCGCGACGAGGCGGTCCGCCTGACCCCGCCGATCCTGATGACGCTGGAACAGGCGATCGCCTATATCGAAAACGACGAACTGGTCGAAGTCACGCCGAAATCGATCCGCTTGCGCAAGCGCCTCCTCGACCCCAACGACCGTAAGCGCGCCAGCCGTTCCTCCGAAGCGCAGGCCGGCTGAGCTTTGGGACTTTAAGAGTTTTGGGGGGAGGAAAAATTTCCTCCCCCCAAATTCCGATGCCCCGCATTTTTCTGGCTCCTATATTTTTTCCGCAGATTTCGCAGATGGCCGCCGATTCAAGGAAAAATGAAATGCGGTCTTGCGGCTTTCATCTGCGCATATCTGCGAAATCTGTGGATAAACAAGCAACTGCTCATCGCGCCGCGAATATGGTTTGAAAGAATCAGGGGATGCGTGCCCCCGGATGTTAAGTCATTTTTGGTATCTTGATCCCTAGACTGAAGAGGTAAGAACACTGGACCATCCGGTCCGGAAGAACCTTCAGGCGTACTTTTTTTCCGAGGGAGCATATGATGCCTTGGACCCCAGAGCACGATTCCGAGCTGACCCGGCTTTTTCAACAGGGTTTTTGCAGCGCATTCATTGCGACTTGCCTGCACACGAATTCCTCAGACATCCGTACCCGGCTCCAGGAGCTTGGGCTCAAAAAGCCGCCCATGAAGGCCGGGCGGCCCCGGAAGTCTCCCCCCGCTTCCGCCGAACCGTCACCAGGCCAAGCCCCCGCTTTCCAAGCCGGAGCCGAGGAGGAGGATTTCTCCCCCCGCCGTGGCCGTCCGCGCGGGCATCTGGTCAGCGAGGCCGAAATCGCGGCACGATACCGCCGTGCTGGGCGCGGTTATGCCGGTGAGTTCCAGCGGACCGGCTGAAACGCCCTATGCTGAGCCACCCTATTCCGGTGCCGACTGCATCTGGTAGAGCGCGGAAAGGAACGGGCCGGGAGCAGCACTCCATTGCCCGAACCAGCGCTTATAGATGTCGCCGATATCGGCGCTCCTGAAGATCCTGGCCAGTTCCCGGTCCACGGCGAGGCGGAAATCCGCATCGTCGCGGCGGAGTGCCAGCGCATAGGGCTCATAGGAATAGAGATTCCCGGACAGACGGTACTTGGCCGGATCCTTGGCGGCGCGGGCAAGGCCGATCAGAGCGGCGGCGTCGCCGGCCAAGGCGTCGGCATGTCCGCTATCGAGTGCCGCCAGCCCCTCCCTCGGATCGGCGAGCGGAACGATCTCGGCATTGACGGGCCGGGTCTTCAGAAGATTGCGGACCACCGCCTCGGCCGCAGACCCCGCGGCCACGGCGATCTTCTTGCCTTGCAGATCGGTGGCGGCAAAGACCTTGGAGCCGATATTGACCAGGAATTCCGTGCCGCCGAGAAAGGTGGTCAGGGAGAAATCCACCTTGTCCCGCCGTGAGAGGCTGCTGGCGGTATCGCCGCATTCCAGATCGATCTCGCCGCCGGCAAGCTTCGTGGCCCGGTTCTCCGCCGTCACCGGCAGGAATTTGATATCCATCCGGTCGAGCTTCAGCGCCTCCTTGAGTCCCGTCGCGATCTTGCGGCAAAGATCGATCGAAAACCCTTCCGGATGGTGGTTGGCCCCAACGGCGGAGAACGGCGCCGCCGCTTCCGGATAGCCGATCAGGATGGTCTGCGCCGCCTTGATCTTGTCGAGCGTGCCGGCAGCCTCCGCCGTCAAGGGTGGCGCCAGGAAAGCGAGGGACAGAAACGCGGCGGCGGCAAGACGCATCGATAGGCTTCCTTGAGGCAGAGAATCCGGAAGCCCGAAACTAGCCCGGATTTCAGCTCAGGCCAACCACCGGGATCGCCGCCCCATGCACCGCCCGCGCCGCATCCGAGGCCAGGAACAGCACCACATCGGCCAGAGCCTCCGGCGCCAGCCAGCGCCCATGATCGGCGCCCGGCATGGAAGCGCGGTTCTGGGGCGTGTCGATGATCGAAGGCAGGATGCAGTTCACATTGATACCCTTGTGGCGAAGCTCCTCCGCCATGCTCTCGGTCAGGCGGATGACGGCACTCTTGGCGGCGGCATAGGCGCCCATGGCCGCACTCCCATGCAGCCCGCCCATCGAGGCGACATTGACGACCTTGCCGCTCCCCGCCGCCAGCATGGACGGCACCACCGCCCGCGCCATGGTCAGCACCGTGCCGGCATTGAGATCGAGCATCAGCCGCCACTTATCTTCCGGCGTCTCATGGACCGGCGGCCCCATCCAGAACCCGCCGGCGATATTGCAGAGAACATCGATCCGCCCATAGGCGCTCAACGCCTTCTCCACCGCCCGCCCGACCGCATCGGCATCGAAGAGATCGGCGCCGAGAAGCAGCCGCCGCCCCAGGGCTTGCGCCGCCACCCCCTCCAGCCCCTTCTCATCCCGCCCCATCAGCACCAGCGTCGCCCGCCGCTCCGCAAACGCCTCCGCCACCGCCCGCCCGAGATTCCCGGCGGCACCCGTGACCAGGACGATCTTGCCTTCGAAGCTCATATCTCACCTCCCTCCCCCACGGCATTGAGATGGCAAGGCTACCCCGGACGATCAGGGGGCCGAAGGCATATTTTCTTGAATCCACTTACCGGGAGGTCATTGTTGCCTTGGGCGAAACCACAGCAACCTAGAAAAACATAAATCGTCACCGTAATCATCCCCGTAATCCAATAAACTCTTTGATAAACTGTCACCGTAATCAATTTGATAAACTGTCACCGTAATCCACCGTAATCGAAGGGCACCCCCAATCGAGGAGGATACCGTTGGTACCCGGATGGATCAATGGCAAGAAAGGCGTGTTGGATGGAGGGTAACATGAAAACAATCGCAGAAATCGAGCTTGGCAAAGATGGCCTTGTCTATGTTGAGAAGATCCTTAAGGGTTGGTCCATGTTTGCTGAAAATATTCCCAGTGAATATTTACGCAATGGCCGTGTCTTTGCCATTGTCCCACAGGGAACCAGCCTCGATCGGGCCAAAAAACTTGAATGCGGCGGTATTGGTATGGAGAATTCTGTTGTAAACTGGCTTTCCGAGCATCTTCTCTCAAATAAATGTAACGATGCAGCCCTTGTCATTGAAAACACGGCTGCCCGCTCCGAAGATAAAAGTGTAAAATGTTCTTCTCATTTGAAATTCTTTTACCATAAATGGATATACAATTTTTGCAATACAAGCAACTTTAGTGATGCTTCGATAAAGGAGACATTTTTTGCGCAACGCGGGTTCATGGATATCAGCTTTTATATAAGCACATCTGTAGATGAATCAAGAGTCCTCAACAAAGAGGTTGATGAATTCACTGTAAAATCGTTTATAGAGCACATTGAGGAAATTTTTCTCGGCGCTTATGATGGCGAAAGTTTAGTTGTTTGAAGAAAAACATAGAAATTCATCTTTAACACCGAAGTGGGATGTTCCGTGCATTTCCACCCCACTCTTGCCAACCCCCCTCACCGCTTCGCCTTCCAAGTAAATACCGACGAGGTCGCATAATTCCACACCGCGCCCACCAGGGCGCCGGTGACGCCGGCCAGCCACCAGGAGCGGTCGGCGTTGAAGACGTAGGAGGCGATGCCGACATTGGCCACGGCGCCGACGCTGCACACCACGTAGAAGGACAGGAGGCCCCGGAAGAAGGCGGGGCCGGTGAGGCGGCGGTCGCGGTAGGTGAAGATGTTGTTGAGATAGAAATTCGAGGTCATCGCCGTCATCGTCGCCGCCGCCTGCGCCAGGGTGAAGCCGAAGCCCAGCGATTTCAGCAGCAAAGCCAGCACGCCCAGATGGACGAAGAGTCCGAGCCCGCCGATCCCGGCGAACAGCACGAAGCGCACCGGGACGATATGGCCGACGAGCTTATCCAGCAGCAACAGGATGTATTCCCAGCCGACCAGCGCATCGAGCTTGCTTTCGCCGTGCTGACGTTCCCGGAACTGGAAGGGCAGTTCCTTGAAGGCGAGCGGCTTCGGCGAGGAGGCGAAGATGTCGAGCAGGATCTTGAAGCCCTGGGCCGAGAGCCCGCGCATCGCCCCCTCGAAGGCCGGGCGCTTCAGCATGAAGAAGCCGCTCATCGGATCGCGCAGCTCCGCCTTGACCACAAGCCGCGAGAGGCGGCTGCCGAGATCGCTGATCGCCACGCGCTTCGACGGCATCTCCCCCACCGTGCCGCCCGGAACGAAACGGCTGCCGACGACGATGTCGATCGGCTCCTCCCGCAAGGCCGCCAGCATCTGCGGCAGCAGCGATTCATCGTGCTGAAGATCCGCATCCATCACCGCCACATAGGGCGAGGCGCAGGCGAGAATACCCTCGACGCAGGCCGAGGCGAGGCCGCGCCGGCCAAGACGCTGAATGCCCCGGACATTCGGATGAAGGCGGCTTAGTTCCCGCACCGCCTCGGCGGTGCCGTCGGGTGAATCGTCATCGACGAACAGCGCCTCCCAGGCGATGCCGGACAGGACGCGGTCCAGCCTTTCCACCAAAAGCGGGACATTTTCCCGCTCGTTGAAGGTGGGGATGACGACCGTAAGTTCGGGGGGATTGAAACCGTTCTGGCTCATACGGAGAAATACTTCGCCTGCGGGTGGATGACGACGATGGCGGAGGTCGATTGCTCGGGTTCGAGCTGGTCTTCCTCGGTGAGGCTGACCCCGACTTCCTCGGCCTTCAGGAGCCGCAGAAGCTGCGTCTGATCGGCGAGGTTCGGGCAGGCCGGATAGCCGAAGCTATAGCGGCTGCCGCGATAGCCCTGGTTCAGCAATGCCTCGGTATCCCGCGCTTCCTCGGCGGCAAAGCCAAGCTCGCCACGGATGCGCTTGTGCAGATATTCCGCCATTGCTTCCGCGATCTCGACCGAGAGCCCGTGCAGATAGAGATAATCCTGATAGCGGTTGGCGGTGAACCATTCATGCGCCGCCTCCGTCGCCCTGGCCCCCACCGTCGCCACCTGCAAGCCGATCACGTCGCGGGTGCCGTCCGATACGTCACGGAAGAAATCGGCGATCGAAAGCCCGCCTTCCTTGGCCTGCCGGGGAAAGGTGAAGCGCGTGACCTCGGTCTTCCCATCCGTCTCGTACAGGATCACGTCGTTGCCCTCGGCGGCGCATTGCCAATAGCCGTAGATCCCCTTGGGATGAAGAATGTCCTCCGCCGAAGCGTGATCGAGGATGCGTTGCAGCACCGGACGCAATTCCTTTTGTGCCCATTCCTTGTATTGGGCGAGGCTGCGGCCTTCCTTCCGGTAGCCCCAATGGAACTGATAGAGCATGCGCTCATTGAGGAAGGGCAGCAGCGCCTTGACCGGCACATGCGAGATCGTGCGCGGGCCCCAGAAGGGCGGCACCGGCACCGGCACGCCGGATGTCAGCTCATTCCGGCGCAGGCGGATTTCTTCGAGATCGAGCGGGCGCAACGGCCCCGCCTCCTCCCCGGCCCGGCCAAGCTTGCGCTTTTCATTCACGGGCCGTCCGGCGATCTTGGCCTGGCGTTCGGCGAGATAGGCGTCGATGCTGCCATCCGTCACCTTGGCCATGAAGTCGAGCCCATCGAAGGCATCACCCGCATAGGCGACACGGCCGCCGCCATAGGATTTGACGCAATCCTCCTCGACATAGCGGCGGGTAAGCGCCGCTCCCCCTAAGACCACCGGCATGGTCAAGCCCTGCCGGGTCATCTCCTCCAGGTTTTCCCGCATCACCACGGTCGATTTGACCAGAAGCCCGGACATGCCGACGGCATCGGCGTTATGCGTCTTCGCGGCTTCGATAATGGCGGCGATCGGCTGCTTGATGCCGAGATTGACGATCTTGTAGCCGTTATTGGTCAGGATGATATCGACGAGGTTCTTGCCGATATCGTGAACGTCGCCGCGCACCGTCGCCAGGACCATCGTGCCCTTCTGCGAGCTGGCGTTCCGTTCCATATGGGGTTCGAGGAAGCCGACCGCCGCCTTCATCGTCTCCGCCGATTGCAGGACGAAGGGAAGCTGCATCTTGCCGGAACCGAAGAGTTCGCCGACGACCTTCATTCCATCGAGCAGGAAGGTGTTGATGATGTCGAGCGGCTTCCAATGCTGAAGCGCCTCGTCGAGATCCTGCTCCAGCCCCAGGCGGTCGCCATCGACGATGCGCTGCGACAGCCTTTCCTCGACCCGTTCGGAGCGGGCCTGCTTTTCCACCTTCTCGGCGGTGCGGTTCTGGAACAGGGCGATGAAGGCCTGAAGCGGATCGTAGCCGTCGCTACGCCGGTCGAAGATCAGATCCTCGGCGACGCGGAGCTCATCGGCGGGGATCTTGTGGAGTGGTGCTATCTTCGAGAAATGCACGATCCCCCCGGTCATGCCGCGGCGGAGCGCATGATCGAGGAATACCGAATTCAGCACATGCCGCGCCGCCGCCTTCAGCCCGAAGGAGACATTGGAGACCCCGAGGATGATCTGGCATTCCGGCAGTTCACGGGCAATCCGCTCGATCGCGTCGAGGGTGTGGAGCGCCAGCTTGCGGTCGTCATCCTGGCCGGTGGCGATGGTGAAGGTCAGCGGATCGAACATCAGATCCGACGCCGGCAAACCATGTTTGGTGCAGGCGAAATCATAGAGCCGATGCGCCAAGGCGAGCTTGTGCTCGACATCCTTGGCCATGCCGGTTTCATCGATGGTAAGGGCGATCACTGCCGTGCCGAAACGGCGGGCAAGCTCAAGCCGCTTCGCAGCGGGCTCCTCGCCATCCTCGAAATTGATCGAATTCAGGATCGGCTTGCCGCCATAGAGCTTCAGCGCCGCGTCGAGCACCGGCAGCTCGGTCGAATCGATCACCAGCGGGGCATTGACGGCGCCGCGGAAGCGGGTCACGACCTCGCTCATTTCCTCGATTTCGTTGCGGCCGACGAAGGCGGTGCAGACGTCGAGCGTGTGCGAGCCCTCCTTCACCTGCTCCCGCGCCATGGCGACGCAGCCATCCCAATCATGCGCTTCCTGAAGCGCCCGCCACTGCTTCGAGCCATTGGCGTTGCAGCGCTCGCCGATGGCGAGGAAGGCGTTCTCCTGGCGCAGCGGCACCGCCGTGTAAAGCGAGGCGACCGCAGGCACCCAATAGCTTTTGCGCTCCACCGGGTTCGGCCGCAAATGATTGCCGCCGAGGCGGCGCAGCATCGCATCGATGGCCCCGATATGCTGCTCATTGGTGCCGCAGCAGCCGCCGACCATGTTCACCCCGTCTTCGAGGATGAAGCGTTCGAGCCACTGCGCCATCTCATTGGGGGTCAGCGGATAGCGCGCCTGACCATCCACCAGTTCCGGCAGGCCGGCATTCGGCTGGATCGAGATCTGGCGCGGCCAGTTCTCCGAGAGATATTTGACATGCTCGGCCATTTCCTGCGGGCCGGTGGCGCAGTTGATGCCGATCACCGGCACGTCGAGCGCGTGGATGATGGTGGAAGCCGCCGCGATATCGGCGCCGACCAGCATCGTGCCCGTGGTCTCGACCGTGACCTGGACCATGATCGGCGTATCGGTCTTGGCTTGCGTGCGGGCGCGCTTGACGCCGTTCACCGCCGCCTTGATCTGGAGCGGATCCTGGCAGGTCTCGATCAGGATGGCATCGGCACCGCCGGCGATGAGCCCCGCCGCCTGCACCGCCGAAGCGTCTTCAAGCGTCTGATAGGGGATGTGGCCGAGCGACGGGAGCCGCGTCCCCGGACCGATCGAGCCGATGGCAAAGCGCGGACGCCCATCGGTGAACTGCCCGATCGCCTCGCGTGCGATCTCGGCGGCGCGCTTGTTGAGGGCGAAGGCCCGGTCCTCAAGCCCGAATTCGGCCAGCGTCACCGGGGAGCCGCCGAAACTGTTGGTCTCGACCGCGTCGGCGCCCGCGCGCAGATACAGGAGATGAATGTCGCGGACCAGATCGGGGCGGCTTTCGATCAGGATCTCGGTGCAGTTCTCATGTCCGCAATAATCCCGTTCGATTTCGAGATTACGCGCTTGAACCTGCGTCCCCATCGCCCCGTCGCAGAGGATGATCCGGTCGGAAAGGAAATCGAGAAAATGCGCCATCGGGTCTTAAATCCTGATGAGAGGTCGTTTAGGCTAATCGGCTGATGCGGTTTTCAGGTCGAAGCCACCGGCTGAGCCGCCACCGGCGGATGTCCGCGCACGCCCAGCATATGGCAGATCGCGACGGTGAGATCGGCGCGGTTCAGCGTGTAGAAATGAAACTCGTTGACCCCCGCCGCCTGGAGCGCGCGGCATTGCTCGGTGGCGATGGAAGCGGCAACCAGGCGCCGCGTCTCCGGGTCTTCGTCGAGCCCCTCGAACTGCGACACCATCCATTCCGGCACCGTGGCGTTGCAGGCGGCGGCGAATTTCTTCACCTGCGCCACATTCGTCACCGGCAGAATGCCCGGCACGATCGGCACCGTTATCCCGGCATCGCGGGCGCGGTCGACGAAGCGCAGATAGGCATCGGTATCGAAAAAGAATTGCGTGATCGCCCGATTTGCCCCGGAATCGATCTTGCGCTTCAAATTATCGAGATCGGCCTCGGCGCTTGCGGCTTCCGGATGCACTTCCGGGAAGCAGGCGACGCTGATCTCGAACGGGGCGACCCGCTTCAAGCCTTCGACCAGATCGGCGGCATGGCGATAGCCATCGGCAGGCGCGTGGCCGCCAGCCTGATCCTGGGGCAGATCGCCGCGCAAGGCGACGATATGGCGGATGCCGATCTCCCAGTACCGGGCGGCGATCTCCTCGATCTCGCCCTTCTCGGCCCCGATGCAGGTGAGATGCGCCGCGGGTTCAAGAGCGGTCTCGCGCCGGATACGGGCGACCGTCGCATGCGTCCGCTCACGCGTCGAGCCGCCGGCGCCATAGGTCACCGAGACGAAGCGCGGGTGCAGCCATTCGAGCCGTTTGATCGTCTCCCAGAGCTTTGCCTCCATTTCCGCCGTCTTCGGCGGAAAGAATTCAAAGGAGACGAGCGGTGGCCGGCTGCGGCCCTCGTCCAGGGGATCGACGCAGAGAAGGCGCCCTGCGGCCGGAAGATTCATGCTGTCTTGTTCTCCATGCGGAATCGGGCGGCGCTTACGCGTATCCTTGCAGCAAGGGCCTCCCGCTCAGTACATAGCAGGCGCGGCCCAAATTTCACAATTCCAAACCCACGCCGGAGCCCTTCCACGAACGGTTTGATAACGATTCAGGCGTAAGCATTGGGTGCTTGGGAACCACAGGTAGCAACGCAGTGACGGCCCGATCGTCGCGTTCATCGCTTGCCCTTGGTTAACCACGCAATTATGCTACCACGATCGGACCTTCTGGGGAGATGGGCCGATCAACATGAACCGGGCGAGCAAATCATGCCATCACAGCATCTTCGCGGAATATTCGTTCTCCTTTGCGGGATCGCGGGCTTGACGCTCGCCGGCTGCGCTGGCTCGGCGTCGCCGGCCGAAAGCGGCGCCAACGATCCGCTGGAAGGGGTCAACCGGAAGATCTTCGACTTCAATCTGGTCGTCGATCACAATGTTTTGAAGCCGGTAGCCATCGCCTACCGTGACAATCTCCCGGATCCGGTCAAGAATGGCATCCGCAATTTCCTGGAAAACCTCGACACCCCGGAAATCCTTCTGAACGATGTCCTTCAGGGCGAATTCTCCCGGGCGCACGATACGGTGGGCCGGTTCATCATCAATTCCAGCCTCGGCCTCGGCGGCTTCATCGATCTCGCCGGCGACAACGGCCTCGCCGGCCACAGCGCCGATTTCGGGCAAACGCTCGGAGTCTGGGGCGTTCCGCCCGGTCCCTATCTCATGGTGCCGGTTCTTGGTCCCTTCGACCTCCGCGACGGCATCGGCTATGCGGGTGACGCGCTGGTCGATCCGCTCAACCGCTACACGAATGGCGAAGGCTTCGAATTCGTAACCTATACCCGTTCGGGGGCATCCGGCGTCGACACGCGTTCACGTAACATCGAGGCCCTGGACCGGATCGAGTCCACGTCGCTGGACTTTTATGCCGAAATCCGGAGCATGTATCTCCAGCGCAGACAGGCGATCATCCGGCACGAACAGCCAACCGGCCCGGAACCCGGCCTTTAAAACAACCCGGCCTTTAAAGAAAACGGAGCGGAACCGAACCATGTCGATTCGATCGAGAGTTTTGAACATCGCCCTGGCATTGCTTTGCGTCAGCTTCCTTGCTGCGGCACCGGCTCGGGCCGGCGGCGATGCCCAGGGGCTGATCAGCGATCTCGGGCGCCGTGCGATCGAGGTTCTGACCCAGAAGAAGATCAGCGACAGCCAGCGTGAACAGAATTTCCGCCGGCTGTTCGACGAAGGCTTCGACGTGAACTCGGTCTCGCGCTTCGTGCTCGGCCGCTACTGGAACACCAGCACCGAGCCGCAGCGCCGGGAATTCGTGAAGCTGTTCGAGGCCTATGTCGTCAAGGCCTATGCCGTCCGCTTCAGCGAATACACCGACCAGCAATTCAAGGTCACCGGCTCCCGTCCCCAGGGCGACGACGAATCCCTGGTGACGAGCGAGATCATCCGCCCCGAAGGCGGCCCGCCGATCAAGGTCGATTGGCGCGTGGTTTCCGCCGCCGGCGCGCCGAAGATCACCGATGTCGTCGTCGAGGGCGTCAGCATGGCGATCACGCAGCGCGACCAATTCGCCTCGATCATTCAGCGCAATGGCGGCGAGGTCGATGCGCTGCTGAAGCTGCTGCGGGAAAAGACCGGTCAGGGCTGAGGAGCCATCTTGAGGTTTTCCCCTGCTGAATCGCGTGTGTCCGCCGAACCGAGCGCCTGCCATGACTGACGACCGCTATCACGTCGTCGTGGTCGAGGATGATGATCTGCTTCGCAGCCTCTTCGTGAATTTCTTTTCCGGCGAGGGCTGGGACGTGTCCGGAGTCGCCTCGGGCGGCGAACTCGACTGCCTGCAGCAAGAGCGGACGGTCGATGCCATCCTCCTCGATGTGAACCTTCCCGGTGAAAGCGGTTTTTCCGTTGCGGCGCGGCTGCGGCTGCTCCCCGACCCGCCGCCGATCATCATGCTCTCCTCCCGCGACAGCGATGAAGACAAGATCGCCGGGCTCGACGCCGGGGCCGACATCTATCTGACCAAGGATTCCGATCTGAAGGTCGTCTCCGCCCATCTGCGCAGCGCCCTCCGGCGCAAGGAGCATTCGCCTTCCGCCAGTTCGGCCGGGTGGCGGCTCGAAACCCAAGGCTGGCGGCTCGTCGCCCCCAATGGCAAGGAGGCGAAGCTCACCGTCTCCGAGCATCTTTTCCTGGCGCTGGTGATGCAGGAAAGCGGCCGGCTCTGGTCGCGCGAGGACGTGGCGAAGGCGTTGTCGAAAATCCCCTCCCTCGACACGGACCGCGCCGTCAGCGTGCTGGCGACAAGGCTCCGCCAGAAGATCGACAAATCCACGGGCATCGAATTGCCCGTGCGCTCCATGCGTGGCGGCTACTTTTTCGGCTCGGAAGCCGAAATCCGGCGGTAGTCGTGTCGGCTTCTTACCGACATCAAAATCCCTCCCCTCACTTCCGTCATTGCGAGCACAGCGAAGCAATCCAGAAGCGCCCGCGCGGTTGCCTCTGGTTTGCTTCGCCTTTGGCTCGCAATGACGGCGGAGGAAAGCGGAATATGATAAGGTCGAGGTTCTTGGCTGGGGGAATTACCCAGGCTATCGCGCGGCGCTCAGCGATTTGACCTTTTCCAGCAAAGCGGCGATGCCGTCGGCGGCGGCGGTGGCGACGGCATAGGCGATGTCGCCCCAGGCACCGTTGAGGCTGCCCGCCGGCACCGTGTTTTCCTGATCCACATTGCCGATCTGGGTGCCGTCGGGGGCGAGAAGCAGCCAGCTAATCTTGACCGTCTCCTTGCCCGTTCCCGCCGGCAAAAGCTGTACCGTGCCGGCAACGATATAGGCCTCGTTCTTCTCCCCGTTCTTCGGGAGCGCCCCGGCCTCCGTGTCGTAATGCGCGGTCTCGAGCGCGCCCACCATCGCCTTCGAAAGCGTGCGCGGCCCGTCGCCGGGGGCACCCTGCACCGGAGGCACCAGCACATGCAATTGCGCGTGGGCGACGGCAACCGGCATGTCGCTCCCCAGCAAGGCGGCGATCCCCGGCGCGGCGCTTTTGGCCAGGGTCTCCATCAGACGCGGATCGCCCCGGTGCCAGGGCTCGGCGAAAATTTCGATGTGCTGGCGATGCCGTCCGGTGACGGCCCCCGCCGGGGTGCTCAGCACCCATTCGAGATCGAGCGCCGATTTCCTCTCGGGCTTGGGCTTGTTCTTCGACAGGTTTTTTGCCGTCTGGAATTGCGGCTTCGGCTCAGGTCTGGGAATCGCCTCCGCCTTCGGCTTGGCGAGGGCGGGGACCGGCATCGCCGGCGGGCGGATGGGCGTCTCCCGCGCGGTGGCGGCAAGGGTGTAGGAGTGGCGGTTGCCGGAACGCGTGCTCGCCGGCACGTCCTGGTCCTGGAGCGCCGCCGCCATCGCCTCGGCCAGCCCGGTGCCGGCCACCGCGGAGGCGCCCGTCACCGGCTGGACGAGAATTCCGGCACCATCCTCCACCGCCAGCATCGGATCGCCGACGGGTGGCCGGTCCTCGGCGAATGGCTGTGGCAGCGGCTGGCAAGCACTCACCAGGAATGCCGCCACCAGGAGGAGCCGGCCCGGACGGCACCGCACCGGCTTAATTATCAAGAACGCCCCTCAAGAACGATCGCCGAGAGCCCTCGCCCATAATCCGGCTCGCCGCGCAGGCAGGCGCGGCGGTAGCTGAAGAACCGGTCCTCCTCGGCGGCGGTATCGTGCGGCGCGCGGAGGACAAGTTCCACCCCCGCCTGACGGAGGCGGCGCTCGACAAAACCCTGGAGATCGAACAGGTAATGCCCAGGCCGGAGTGAGGGCGCGAAAAATCCGGAATTGGCGGGATCGAGTTCCAGGAACGGCGCTGGAAATTCCGGCCCGACCTCATAGGAGGATTGAGCGATGGCGGGACCGATCCCGGCCACGATCCGCTCCGGCGCGGCGCCAAGCCCAGCCATCGCCGCGATTGTCGCCTCCAGCACCCCCGTAACCGCCCCGCGCCAGCCCGCATGCGCGGCGCCGATCACCCCGGCCTCTTTGTCGGCGAAGAGAACCGGCACGCAATCGGCAGTGAGGATGCCGAGCACGACGCCCTTCTGCCGCGTCACCATGGCGTCAGCCTTTGGTGCGTCGGCGCGCGACCAGGGCACTTCCACCACCACGGCCTCGGCGCTGTGCACCTGATAGCAGGTGACGAGCCGCTCCGCCTCGCTTTGCAGACGGGCCACCGCGATCCGACGGTTCGAATCCACCTTCGTGGTATCGTCGCCCGAACCGAAGCTGCAATTCAGGGAAGTGAAGATGCCTTCGCTCACGCCGCCCTGGCGGGTGAAGAAACCGTGGCGGATGCCGCCGCCATCAAATGGCTCAAGGGTTATCATTGATGGCCGCCATCGAATGGCTCAAGGGTTATCATCAAGTCTCACCAGAAAATCCCGCCGGCTCGGGCAAGGCCGGGCCGGCGATTGCCAGAACCTTGAACAAGGTGCCCATTTCCGCCGGATCGATCAAGCGCCGGCAGCCGCTCGCGATATCCTCCTTTTGGGAGGGGGAAGCCGCGCGCCGCAGCAGCGCTTCGAGCCGCAAGCCGAGGCCAAGCCGCGACAGGAACTCACCCTGCCCCGCCGGACCCCAAACCCGCGCGCCGCCCGCGCGGGCGGCCTCGGCGATGGCGGAGAAATCGACATGCGCGGTCAAATCCGCCTCGCCCGGTTCGTCCAGAACCCCGGTGGGACGATGCCGGCGGACGGCCTGCAGCGTGTCGCCGAAACCATGGGGATAATAGCCGTAATCGATGAAGAGCACGGCGCCGCCGCTCCGCGCCACCCGCCGGCCCAGAGCCGACGCGATATCCGCCGCCGCCGCGCATTCCTCGAAGACGGCGCCGGAGGGGGCCGAACGCGGCTGCATCGGCTGTCCCTCGGTCAGGGTAAAGGCCAGCCCGTCACCCTCCGGCCCGTCACCCTCCGGACTGACCCCGACCCGGCGCTCCAGCCAGACCGCTCCCATCCGCACGAATTGCCGGATCGGCAGCGCGTCGAGAAATTCATTGCCGATGGCGATGAGCGGCCCGTCGGGAAGATCGTCGATGCGCTCGTGCCAGACCGGCGCGTACCCCGCCAGCGCTTGCGCCTGAAGCCCCCGAAGATGCGGGCTGGTCTCGACGAGGTGAATCGAAGCCGCCCGCCCGAATTCCGGCAGCCCCCGGAGCGCCCGCAGCAAATCCGCCATCAGCGTCCCGCGTCCCGGCCCCAACTCCGCCAGGATGAAGCGCTCGGGCCGCCCCATCCGGTCCCAGACATCGCCGCACCACGCGCCGATCAATTCGCCGAAGACCTGGCTGATCTCCGGCGCTGTGGTGAAGTCGCCCTCCGCGCCGAAGGGGTCGCGGGTCGCGTAATAGCCGGATACAGGGTCGCCGAGCGCCGCCTCCATGAACTCGGCGATGCTGAGCGGCCCCGCCGCTTCGATCCGCTGCCGCAGCCGTTTCTTCAGCGTCGTCACGCGGCCCGCCGGCTCCGCAATACCCAGCTCCGCGCGATCAGGAAGATCCCGGCGATGAAGAGCGGCGCCGAAAGCAGCTGCCCCATGGTGAAGCTGCCGAACAGGAAGCCCATGAAATCATCCGGCTCGCGGAAGAGTTCGGAGACGCTGCGGGCGACGCCATAGCCGATCAGGAACACGCCCGACAAGGCACCCGGCCGCTCCCGGATCGCGGTGAAGCGCCCGAGCAGATTGACCACGGCGAAGAGGAGGAGCCCTTCGAGCGCCGCCTCGTAAAGCTGGCTCGGATGGCGGGCGAACGGGCCGCCGGTCGGAAAGACCATCGCCCAGGGCACATCGGTCACCCGTCCCCACAGCTCGCCATTGATGAAATTGGCGATGCGGCCGAAGAATAGCCCGATCGGCACGGCGCTGACGATGACGTCGCCGAGGCGCAGCATGCTGATCCCCCGCTGCCGCGCGAACAGGACGACCGCCAGGATGACCCCGAGCGCGCCGCCGTGAAAGGCCATGCCGCCATGCCAGACCTGGAAGATCTCCAGCGGATGGGCGATGAAGAAACTCGGCTTATAGAAGAGCACATAACCGAGCCGCCCGCCCAGAATCACGCCCAGCGTCGCCCAGACCAGGAAATCGTCCAGAATCTCCGGCTTGGTAAAAAGCGGCGGCCGCTTCACCAGGGAAACGCAATAGCGCCAGCCCAGCACCAGCCCCATGATATAGGCGATCGCGTACCAGCGGATCGCAAAGGGACCGAAGGCGATGATATTGGGATCGATCGCGGGATAGGGAATGGTGAAAAGCGGCATCTTCGGACCGTCCATTCGGCTGAATTAGGGGGGCGGCGGGAAACTTGCCCCGCCTTACCACGCCCCGCCCCGCCCTGTCCCGCATCCAATTGTTGCAGCGCACCGGTCCGGGGGATGTACCGGCCCATATATCGGCTTATATAAACGAATCTCTTTCCCTGCGCGCACCTTTGTGATAGCCCGGAGCCGATGAGGTTTTCGCGCCCCGTTAAAATTTCCCGCGCGAAATTTTCGCGTATTGACCCCGCGCGAAGTTTTCGCGCATTGACTCGGCTAAGGATGGACGGCCATGCAAACGAACAATCCTTTGCTCGATGATCTCGCCCGCGTCGCCACCGGCGCGCTTGGCGCCTTCACCGATATGCGGTCACAGATCGAAGCGCAGATCCGCGATCAAACCGAACGGCTTCTCGGCCGCATGGATTTGGTGACGCGGGAGGAATTCGAGGCGGTAAAGACCTTGGCGGTAAAGGCCCGCGCCGATCAGGACGCGCTCATCGCGCGAATCGTGGCGCTTGAAGCCCAGCTTGGCGCCCAGACGGCGGCGGCACATGCCGCCCCCGCCCCGGCCCAGCATGCCCCCACCCATAACGCCCCCGCCAAGAAGTCCTCGGCCAAGGCGCCGCCCTCGACCTGACGCTTTTCCGCGCATGAAGTTGCCGGCGATCTGGCATCAGAACTTGGCAGGCCCCGAAACTTGGCAGGCCGGATCTGGTATGTTAACAACCCGGCGTCCACCAAATGATGCTCAGCCTGGGGAAGGGAGGGTCTCGTGACCTCGCTGCATACGGAAGAAAACATCCCCGCTCCCAATCCCATCGATCTGGTCGAAGAGATGGTCCTCAGCCATGAATGGCCGCATGACCGTGCCAGCGACGAAGAGATCGTGGTCGAGATTGCCGGCCGCTGGTGCGACTATCGGCTCTTCTTCGTGTGGCAGGAAGAGATCAGCGCCATGCACTTCTCGTGCAGCTTCGACATGAAGGTGCCGAAGCCGCGCCGGGCATCGGTCTATGAACTGCTCGCCTTCATCAATGAGAAGCTCTGGCTCGGGCATTTCGATCTCGCCGCCGAGGATAGCTCGCCGGCCTTCCGCCATGCCCTGCTGCTGCGCGGCGGCTATGGCGCCAGCACCGAGCAGGTGGAGGATCTGGTCGAGATCGCGCTCAGCGAATGCGAGCGCTTCTACCCGGCTTTTCAATTCGTCATCTGGGGCGGAAAATCGGCCGAGGACGCCATGACCGCCGCCATGATCGACCCGATCGGCGAAGCCTGAGTGATCTCGCTTCTTCTCGTCGGCTGCGGCAAGATGGGCGGCGCCTTGCTGCGCGGCTGGCTCGACAGCGACATCGCCGACCGCATCCTGGTGGTCGAACCGGATGCGGCCGCCGCGTGCGAATTTCCCACGCATAAGGGCTTGAGCTTCGTCCACTCGGTCACCGGGATCGATCTCGATTTCCGGCCGAACGTCGTGATCCTGGCGGTCAAGCCGCAATCGATGGATGCCGTGCTGCCGCAATTGAAGCGCTTCGCCGGTCCGGAGACCGTGTTCCTCTCGATTGCCGCCGGCCGCACCATCGCATCCTTCGAGCGGCATCTGGGGCCGGTCCCGGTGCTCCGCTCGATGCCCAACACCCCGGCATCGATCGGGCGCGGCATTACCGTCGGCTGCCCGAACCATCATGTCAGTCAGAATCAGATCGCCCTTTGCGGGCGGCTATTGGCCGCCGTCGGCGAAGTCGCCTGGGTCGATACCGAAAGCCTGATCGATGCGGTGACGGCGGTGTCGGGCAGCGGTCCCGCCTATGTGTTCCTGCTGATCGAATGCCTGGCCAAAGCCGGGGCCGAGGCCGGGCTTTCGGAGGAGCTGAGCCTGCGGCTGGCCCGTGCCACCGTCGCCGGCGCCGGCGAGCTTGCCCGCCGTTCGCCCGAGCCGCCGGCGATCCTGCGCCGGAACGTCACCAGCCCCAAAGGCACGACGGAAGCCGCGCTCAATGTCCTGATGGGTGAGAACGGACTCGATCATCTGATCACCGCCGCCGTCGCCGCTGCGATCGCCAGGGCGAAGGAACTTGGAAGTTGAGTGCCGAGGAACGCGGCAGATGATCGAAAAACCGTCATATTGCAGTGCAACATTTTGCTTGACTGCAGTCCGGATTGCGACGATATATGCCGTCATTGTGCGGCGCACAACGCTGCGACATCGTGCAGCGTGAACGCTGCTGCATCGCTTCATATCGATAGGGTGATCTCATGGCTAACACTGCAAAGAATCCGTTTCTCGATGTCGGCAAGGCCCTGTCGGATTTCCGTGTTCCGGGCATGGACGTCGAAGCCATTGCTTCGAGCCAGCGCAAGAACATCGAAGCCTTGACCCAGGCCAATCAGCTTGCCGTCGAGGGCATGCAATCCGTCCTGCGCCGTCAGGTCGAGATCACCCGTCAGTCCTTCGAAGACCTCTCCCAGATGCTGCGTGACAGCGTCCAGCCGAACGGCGCCACGGAAGACCGTCTTGCCAAGAACGCCGAATTCTCCAAGGGCTTCCTGGAGAAGGGCCTCGCCAATGCCCGCGAGCTGACCGAGATCGTCACCAAGGCGAACACCGAAGCGCTGAACGTCATCAACAAGCGCGTCGCCGAAGGCTTCGACGAAGTCCGCGACTTCGCCGGCAAGAAGCAGGGCTGATCCAAGCCACCGGAATTTCGGCGGGCCAGCTTTAAGCCGGGCCAGCTTTAGTTCGGATAAGGGCCGCACGCCAAGGCGCGTTGCGGCCCTTATCGTTTTTATTGCTGCTGCTGCTGCTTCCAGACCGGCTTGCCGAGATCGACATCCGATTTGTTGGTGAGAGCGCCCGCGGTCGCCCCGACCGTGCCGCCAATCGCGGCCCCGATCAGCGGCGCCCCGACCAGCGCCCCCGCCACGGCCCCGCCCGCAGCCCCAATCCCGGCCCCCGAAACCGCCCGTTCCCCCGCCGTATCCCCGCAAGCGGCGGCCAGGAGTGCTACGGCCAGCATCGACACTGTGATTTTGAACGACACGATATCCTCCATATCTGGATGTATCAAAACGCTGAGATACAAGGTCTAGACGATAACACGGTTAACGATGGCAAGGCAATCATGGCCCCCTTCCCCCGGACCGCCCCCCGGATCAAGTATCCGGATCGGCCATGGGACGGATCATCTGATCGGCCGGCAGGCGGCGGATGAAATCGTCGAGCGGGAGCCCCAGCACCGGATGCCGCCAATCCGGGGCGATGTCGCGCAGGGGCAGCAGCACGAAGGCCCGCTCATGCAGGCGCGGATGCGGGATGATCAGCCCTTCGGCGTCGTTGATCACCTCGTCATGATAGAGCAGCAGATCGAGATCGATGATCCGCGCCGCATTCGGGACGCTGCGCACGCGGCCGAAATGCTGCTCCGTCGCCAGAAGCAGGGCGAGCAGCGCCTTCGGGCTGAGATCGGTCTCCACGGCGGCGACGCCGTTGACGAACCAGGGCTGGTCGGTCAGCGGCACCGGCGCCGATTCGTACCAGCGCGAACGCGCGGTCACGCGCAGCCCCTGCTCTTCCAGCGCCGCCAGGGCGGCGTTCAGGGTCGCCTGTGGCGAGCCGAAGCGGGCGGAAGGTAAATTGCCCCCTAGGCCGATAATGATCATTTGTTACTTGCCATTCGGGGGACGGGTTGCAATTCTGCGGTCATTAACTAGATGTACCTCTGGTTACGCCTGACGACGTTTTGTTTTTCATCGGAAAAGTTTTGTTGCGGCAACGTGACTCAGCCGAAACAGATAAAAGGAGAGATTGCCATGGTATTTTACCCACAAGAAAGAATCGCCCTATTCATTGACGGCGCCAACCTCTATGCGGCTGCGCGGGCGCTCGGTTTCGACATCGATTACAAACGCCTTCTGGACCTGTTCGGCTCTAAGGCGCGGCTCATCCGCGCGTTCTATTACACGGCCCTCCTCGACGATCAGGAATATTCCCCGATCCGGCCCCTGGTCGATTGGCTCGATTATAACGGCTACACCATGGTCACCAAGCCGACCAAGGAGTACACGGACGCCATGGGTCGGCGCAAGATCAAGGGAAACATGGATATCGAACTCGCCATCGATGTGATGGAGATGGCCCACCATCTCGACCATATCGTGCTGTTTTCGGGCGATGGCGATTTCCGCCGGCTGGTCGAGGCGGTGCAGCGCAAGGGTTTGCGCGTGACCGTGGTCTCGACCGTCCGCTCCCAGCCGCCGATGGTCGCCGATGAATTGCGCCGGCAGGCCGACAATTTCGTCGAGCTTCAGGATCTCGCCGCGCATATTCAGCGCACCCACCACCACCGCGACGGCTCGCCGGGACACCCGCCTCAGCAGCAGTATGAGGAAGCCTGATTCTGAAGCTTGATTTCAAGAATGCCTGATTCCGGCGGTATCGGGGCAGCCCCGTCCAGGGACTGCTCCGGCTGCCCCCGCCTCGTCCGTTTCCGCGAGGCTCACCGGGAAGAGCATCCGGGCTGGCACAACGGCCCGGTGCCCTCGTTCGGGCTGCTGTCGGCGCGTCTTCTGGTCGTGGGCCTCGCGCCCGGCCTCAAAGGCGCCAATCGCACCGGGCGCCCCTTTACCGGGGATTATGCGGGCGATCTCCTCTATCCGACCCTGATCCGCCACGGCTTTGCCGCCGGCGATTATCGGGCGAGCCCCGATGACGGGCTGAGGCTGATCGATTGCCGGATTACCAACACGGTGCGCTGCGTCCCGCCCGAGAACAAGCCGGAAACCCTCGAAATCGCCGCCTGCCGCCCTTTCCTGGCCGAGGAATTGAAAGCGATGCCGCAACTCCGGGCGATCCTGGCCCTGGGCACGGTCGCCCATGCCGGCACGCTCCAGGCGCTGGGGCTGAAGCGGGCTCCCCACCCTTTCAAGCATGGCTCCGTGCACCCGCTCGGGAACGGCCTGATCCTCACCGACAGCTATCACTGCTCGCGCTACAACACGAATACCGGAAGGCTGACGGAGGCCATGTTCGACGCCGTGGTCGGCGGGCTCGCCCGGATGCTGGGATAACCGGCAATTCTCATTTTGGCCAACGCCTGCGCCTATCCTCGCAGCACAGGCATAAGGCGTCCTTCGAGACGCGGCCAAGAGGGCCGCTCCTCAGGATGAGGTATGTCGTTAATGGCATTGAGAAAAATCCTCATCCTGAGGAGGCCCTCTTGAGGGCCGTCTCGAAGGACGCACGACCGATGTCCAGCCCAGTGCCAAATGACGGGCCAGAATAAGAATTGCGCCCGCAATCCCATCCGTCTCAGCGGTTCTGCTCCCGCAGGATCCGGCCTTTTTCCCGCTGCCAGTCTTTTTCCTTTTCGGCTTCGCGCTTGTCGGCCTTCTTCTTGCCCTTGGCGAGGCCGAGTTCGCATTTGGCGATGCCGCGGTCGTTGAAATAGATCGACAGGGGGACGACGGTCATGCCCTCGCGGCGCATGGCGCCCATGAGCTTGTCCATCTCCTTGCGGTGCAGGAGAAGCTTCCGGGGACGGTCGGGCTCATGGTTGAAATGGCCCGCCGGGCGGTATTCCGGAATATGCGAGCCGAGCAGGAAGAACTCGCCGTCGCGTTCCTGGGCGAAGGCCTCGGCGATGCTGGCGAGGCCGAGGCGTATCACGCGGACCTCACTGCCGGTCAGGACCATCCCCGCCTCGACCGTGCTCTCGATCATGTAGTCGTGACGCGCCCGCCGGTTTTGGGCAGCGTAGCGCTCTCCGCCGTGCCTTGCCGCCATCTTTAAACAAGCCCCACTAAATCAGGCCGAGGCCGCGCATAGCCTCGCGCACCCGCTCCTTGCTGGCATCCGCGATCTCGCAGAGCGGCAAGCGCAGCTCCGGCGAGCAGCCGTTGAGGAGAGAAGCCGCGTATTTGACCGGACCGGGGCTGGTCTCGCAGAACATCGCTTCGTGCAGCGGGGTCAGGCGGTCGTTGATGCGGCCCGCCTCGGCGATGTCGCCGCGCCACCACGCCTCATGCATGCCGGCGCAGAGCCGGGGCACGATATTGGCCGAGACCGAGATGCAGCCATGGCCGCCATGCGCCAGGAAGGGCAGCACCGTCCCGTCGTCGCCGGCAAGCTGACAGAAATCCGGGCCGATGGCCAGCCTCGTGCGCACCGGCCGGCCCAAATCACCCGCCGCATCCTTGACGCCGACGATGTTCGGAAGCAGGGAAAGCCGCCGCATGGTCTCGACCGACATGTCGACGATGCAGCGCGGCGGAATATTGTAGATCAGGATCGGCAGATCGACCGCATCGTGGATCGCCTTGAAATGGCGGTAGAGCCCTTCCTGGGTCGGCTTGTTGTAATAGGGGGTCACGATCAGCGCCGCATCCGCCCCCGCCTCCTTGGCGTGGCGGGTCAGCTCGATCGCCTCCTCCGTCGAGTTGGAGCCGGTCCCGGCGATGACCGGGATCCGGCCTTTCGCCACCTCGATACAAAGCTCGACGACGCGCTTATGCTCGTCATGGGTCAGCGTCGGCGATTCGCCGGTCGTCCCACAGGGAACCACGCCATGCGTGCCCTCTTGGATCTGAAACGCGACCTGGGACTGAAACGCCTTGTCGTCGATGGCGCCGTCACGAAACGGCGTGATCAAAGCGACGAACGAGCCCTTAAACATCTATGCTCCCTCCGGAAACTGCGGGCGCCATACTGCGCGGCAACGGCTTTGGTTGCAATCGTCTTGGCGCAACGCCAGCGCGATCGGGTGAACGGTAACGCCCGGAACACAACCCTATAAAACCGATTAGATCCCGTCTTCACTGTGTATCGCGGCCTGCATACCAGCCATAGGAACACGGATCGAGGCCTAGCGGGCTTTCACCCGGTCGCCCTTAGCGTAACGCCGGCCGAGGCAAAAAATCGCCGTTATTTGCCGCCTAAAGCAAAAAAATCGCCATTCTGTTTTACGAGGAATTTACTATAATAAGGTCAGACTCCGCCCCTCGAAATCAAATCGCCCTCCTGGGGCAGGTTCCGCCGCCATCGTCATGGTGCCGGCAATTTTGGGTGTGGTCTCCCTTGCGCAAATTCTCGCGGTATTCGCTTTTCCTGGTCCTTTTGTGCAGCCTCTTTCACGGGCAGGCTACGGCGGAGGCGCTGACCGCCGGGGACCGTCAGACCTATCGCGTCGCCTTCGCCGCGGCGCATGCCGGAAGATGGACGGCGGCTTCGCGGGAGGCCGCGGGCGCCCATGATCCGGTGCTGCGTAAGGTGCTGCACTGGCTTGATCTGATGCATGGCGACAGCAACCAGTTCAGCGAGATCACCGCCTTCATTCAGCAAAACCCCGACTGGCCGGGCCAGACCGCCTTGCGTCAGCGGGCCGAACAGGCGCTTACCGAGGTTTCGGACGCCGTCCTGGCCGATTGGTTCCAGCGCCACCCGCCGGTCACGCCCTATGGGAAGCTGAAACAGGCGGAAATGATGATGGATGCGGGCCAGCGCGAGGCCGCCATCGCCCAGATCCGCGAGGTGTGGGCTACCGGCACCCTGAGCGCCTTCGACGAATCGAGCGTGCTTCAGCGCTTTCCCGGCATCATCCGGAGCGAGGACCATATCAAGCGGCTCGACCGGCTGCTCTGGGAGGGGCAGAGCGATGCCGCCCGCCACCTGCTGCCGCGCGTGCCCGTGGATTGGCAGCTCCTCGCCGATGCGCGGCTGAAATTGCAGGACATGAAGCCCGGCGTCGAGGGTGCCGTCGCCCGGGTGCCTGCGCATCTCCTCAACGATCCGGGCTTTCTCCACGACCGGGTACGCTGGCGCCGCCACAAGGAGTTCTTCGATGAGGCCATCGAGACGATCCTGACGGTCCATCCGGACGCCGAACACGCTCAGGCCTGGTGGACGGAGCGGCAGTTGCTCCTGCGCCATGTACTGACCCAGGGCGATGCCAAGCTTGCCTACCGGCTGGCCTCGCAGCATGGCCTCGGCGAGGGACCGGCACTGACCGAGGCGGAGTTCCTTTCCGGCTGGATCGCCCTGCATTTCCTGAAGAACCCGGCGGTAGCCTACGATCATTTCGTCCGGCTCTATGACAGTGCGCGGATGCCGATCAGCCATGCGCGCGGCGCTTTCTGGGCCGGCCGCGCCGCCGAGACGATGGGCTATGACGAGCTTGCCGGCGCCTGGTTCCAGACCGCATCCCAGGATCCGACCACCTATTACGGCCAATTGGCGATCGGGAAGCTCGGCGGTGAGCCCGCCTTGCGCCCCGCGGCCACGCGCGACCCGATCCCGACGGCGGAGGAGCAGACGCGCTTCAACCGGCGCGAACTCGTGCGCGCGGCGGAAATGCTGCCCGAGATCGGTCAGAGCGAGCGCCTCCCCGCCTTCCTGCACTGCCTCTCGGACAATGCCAAGAGCGCCTCCGAGCATGTGATGATCGCGGCACTCGCCGAATCCCTGGGCCGGCCCGAGCTTTCGGTGGCGGCGGCCAAGCGCGCCTCCTATGCGGGTTTCCCGCTCGTTACCCATGGCTATCCGCTGCTGGCGCTGCCACCGGCCGGCGGGGCGGAACGGCCGCTGGTGCTGGCGATCGCCCGTCAGGAAAGCGCCTTCGATTTTCATGCGGTCAGCCCGGTCGGCGCGCGCGGGCTGATGCAGCTCATGCCGGCGACCGCCCACAACGTCGCCAAGGGTCAGCGGATGGCCTATTCGGCGTCACGGCTGACCACCGACCCGCGCTATAATCTACAGCTTGGCGGCGCCTATCTTGGATCGCTGATCGACGATTTTTCGGGCTCCTACATCCTGGCGATCGCCGCCTACAATGCCGGCCCCGCCCGCGTCCGGCAGTGGATGCAGGAATTCGGAGATCCCAGGGGAAAAGGCACCGACGCCGTCGATTGGGTCGAGTCGATCCCGTTCAACGAGACCCGGAACTACGTGCAGCGGGTTCTGGAAAACCTCCAGATCTACCGCCTCCGCCTCGGCGACCACCGCCTCGCCTTCTCGCTGGCCGTGGATTTGCGGCGGTAGTGCCGCCGCCCCGCCCGGCTTTTGCCGGGGCGGCACGAGGCCGCTATCCAGCAATTCTAATTTTGATCCGTCATTCGGCAATGGGCTGGAGAGCCGTAGTGCGTCCTTCGAGACGGCCCTCAAAGGGGCCTCCTCAGGATGAGGAACTTTCTCAATGCCATCAACTATTATGTACCTCATCCTGAGGAGCGGCTCTTGGGCCGCGTCTCGAAGGACGCATTATGCCTGTGCAGCGAGGACGGGCGCTGGCATTGGCCAAAATGAGAATTGCTGGCCGCTATCGGATGCCCCCAAACCTACCTTAACGGGAGGGGACGTCCACAAGCTCGATCGAGCTGCCACCTTCGCGTTCGCCGGTCGCGTTGTTAAGCGGGGCTTTTGCGATAGCGACATGCTCGGACTTGTCGTCGAGGACGACCGTATACATACAAGACAACGCCTTATTCGTTTCGCTGATCTTTGACTTCTCTTTGATCTCAAGCGCCGTCACGGTTTTTCCGTCGAAATGAAAAACTTTTTTATCGGAACTCATAAGTTCCGTCGCCAGCTCTTTGCACGAGAATGCCGCCGCCGTGCCGATATTCACGAAGGAAGCCAATACCACCGACGCGGACAGGACGCGGAAAACTCGATCTTTCATCCGTTTTACTCCGATGCATGGCGTTAATTTGGCCGCTCAACCCGGCGCTGAGGGCCGGCTGCCCGCGCAGGGTTGAACCGTATCGCCCTTACTTGGCCGAAACGGTCATGCCCTTGCCGGCGGCCAGGAACTTCTCGGGATCGAGCGAGTTGCCGTTGACGATCACCTCATAATGCACATGCGGGCCGGAACTTCGCCCGGTGCTGCCGAGGAGGCCGATCCGCTGATGCTCGGCCACATGCTGGCCTATATTGGCCATGGTGCGGTGGAGATGCGCGTAGCGGGTGATGATGCCGGCGCCGTGATCGATCTCGACGACCTTGCCGAACTCGCCCTTCGGACCGGCGAAGACCACCTTGCCCGGCGCCGTCGAATAGACCGGCGTGCCGAATTTGGAAGACAGATCCAGCCCGGCATGAAAGGCGCGATGCCCGTTGAAGGGATCGCTGCGCGGACCGAAATGGCTTTCGATCTGATAGGAGGGAAGCGGCGCCGTCAGCGGCAGCGTCTTCAGGAGCTTCTGCATGCCCTCGGTGCTCACCGGCAGGGCTTCCTGACCATTCCCGCCCTGCTTGGCGTTGCCCATGGCCACGAAGGGACCGCCCTTGCCGGGCGCCACCGCGCCGAAGCGGATGAGCAGATGATCGACATCCACCCCGGCCGAGGCCAGAAGCTGCGACAGCTCGGGCCAGCCGGCATGGCCCCTGCCGGCGGCAACGGGTGCGGATTCGGCGGCGGCGAGCCGCTGGCCGGGTGCCTTGGCCTGAAGCGGCTCGCGCTCCGCCACGCGGCCCGGCTTTGCCAGTGCGACCTTGCTCTGAAGTTCCTGAACCTTGCCGGTCAGTTCGGCGCGCAGCTGATCGAGCCGGCGCAGCTCCACCTTGGCGCCGTCCAGATTCTTCGTCAGCCGCTCGACCTGCGCGCCCTTGCTGTCGAGGGCGGTTTCGGCGGATTTCAGCTGTTGCTGAATCCGTTCCTTGTCCGCGGCCATCTGCTGGCGCGTCTGGGTAAGGTCGTGCAGCCGGTTCTCGTTGGTATCGAGCTGCCCGCGAAGGGTATCGTCCTGCGTCTCGGTGTCCGCAATCCGCGCCCGCGCCTGTTCAAGGTCGCGCGTGGTGGCTTCCAGCCGTTCCTGCAATTGGGCCAATTGGCTTTTCAGCTCATCCGCCGAGACCGGCGCTTCACTCGCGATCGGGGACATGCCCACAGGCCAGAAGCCCGATGGCGACCCGACGGAAAAAAGCGCCCCCGCGACGAGGCCGGCAATACCGATGATTTGGCTCCGGCTCGACAAGGTGACGTATTGGACGCCCCCAAGCGACGGTATGCCGATATGGCGTTCCGGAAAAATACTCCGGACCCATTTTTGTCTTCTTCTTGGCATGCCCCCCCGCGTTGCAGTTTCCTGTAACGCCCCATGCGGTCAGAAGTGAGACCCGGGACGAAGACGGCCCCTGCAGCAAACGTACAGGTGCACTTCGAAATAAGCTCACACCGCGTCGAATTCCGGTTCCGAGAACCACTTCAAGCGATGCGGAAAGACCCTGGCCACAGCCGACGATCTTTCCCCGATGTGACAACCGTATCGGCAGAATGCAGCGATGGCAAGCTACATTTTGCCACAGCCCAAGGAGAGCCGCTCCGCCCCCCCGTCAAGGGCACCGAAACCGAATCAAATTCGCCCCGCCGCGCTGGTCGAGGCGACGAATTTCACGCGGAATCATCGGCTTGCCTGCCAACAATATTGTGTTCTGCAAAACATTTGCCGCTTTCAGGGCGATTACTATTGCCTGAACAAGATCCATGATTTAATTTCTTTGAAAGGGCCTTCTCCGAAAGAATTTGTAATAATCTGTGATAATGCGAATAGGCATCGATCTCGGCGGCACCAAAATCGAAGCGATCGCCCTCGGGCGGGATGGCGGGGAGTTGTCGCGCCTGCGCGTTTCCACCCCGGCGGGGGATTACGAAGCAACGGTGCGGGCGATTCGCGACCTCGTGACCGGGCTCGAAGCCACACTTCATCGTAGCGGCAGCGTCGGCGTGGCCATGCCGGGAACACTGTCTCCGGCCACGGGGCTGGTCAAGAACGCCAATTCCACCTGCCTCAACGGCAGGCGGCTCGACCAGGATCTGGCGGCGGCACTCGGACGCCCGGTGCGTTTTGCCAATGACGCCAATTGTTTTGCTCTCTCCGAGGCGACGGACGGCGCCGCCACCGGGGCTGCGATCGTTTTCGGCGTCATTCTCGGCACCGGAGCCGGCGGCGGGATCGTGATCGACGGCAAGGTTCTGACCGGCGCCAATGCCATCGCCGGCGAATGGGGCCACAACCCGCTTCCCTGGCCCCAGCCGGAGGAACTGCCGGGGCCGGAATGCTTCTGCGGCCGGCGCGGCTGCGTCGAGACCTTCCTCTCCGGCCCCGGCCTCGCCGCCGATTATAAGCGTATGGGCGGCGGGCCAGCCGATGCGCGCGGGATCGCGGCGCTGGCTGGGCAAGGCGACCGGACGGCGGAAGCCGCACTCCGCCGTTATGAGGAACGGCTGGCCCGCGCGCTCGCCGTTATCGTGAATCTGCTGGATCCCGATGTCATCGTGCTGGGCGGGGGGCTGTCGGCGCTGAAGCGGCTCTATGTCAACGTGCCGGAACTCTGGCGGCGCCACATCTTCTCCGACGCGGCCGTCACCCGCCTCGTCCCCCCGGTCCATGGCGATTCGAGCGGCGTCCGGGGTGCGGCTTGGCTTTGGCCGGAATAGTTCAGCTCAACAGGCCGGTTTCGGCAGGCTTTCCAGCTTGTCGAGAGCGCCCCGGATGACGAAATCGCCGTAATCGAGAACCATGTCGGTCGATATGCCGTTGTCGTAGAGGCGCTCGCCGAGTTCGTATTCGGGCTTGTCCTCCTTGCTGTCGGCGGGGAAGAAGGCGAGCCGGACGCGCCAGGACGGGCGTTCGAGCAGCGGGCTCTTGACCGGGTCGGCACCGGCATTGGGTTTCACGGCACCGATCACGGCGGTCACATCGACCGCGTTCTCTTCCTCGGCCCCGTCCAGAACCTTGGCCGCGACGAAATTACCGCCCTCCTTGGCACGCTGGATCAAGAACAGCGTATGCGCCGACGGGAACATGACTCCGGGAGCCAGTTCCATCTCCTGCGCCTTCGGGTGGGTGAAGGTCACCCGCCCACCCTTGCCGACGCCGTTGAGCCGCGCTTCTCCGCGGATTTCCTCATCGACGGCACCATCCTTGAGCTTGCGCTCGTCGAAACGGTAGCGGAGCCCGTCCTTCGATTCGAAGCCGACGAAATTCGAGACCAGCTCGACATCGGCATCCTCGGCGTAATGCATGTGCAGCCGATAGCGCTGCTGCACGGTCCAGCCGTCGCAGCTTTCGCCCCATTCATAGGCCATGGTGCCTTCGGCGCCGACGATGCCGCTATTGGGCTTCGCCTGCCCGAAGGTCAGTTTGTAGAGCGCCCGGTGCGGCGCCACATCGACCGCCCAGGCGGACGCGCCGCTACCGAGAAGAACCACACCAAACGCCAAGGCGTGCCGGAAAGCCATGTCGGCCTCTCTAAAATAAGACGATTACCCTTGTTTCTGGGTCTTCAACGGCAGGTCGAGCTTGATGTGCAGCTCCTTCAGCCGTTCCGGCCCGATCGGAGCGGGCGCCTGCATCAACAGATCCTGCGCCTGCTGGTTCATCGGGAAGGCGACCACTTCGCGGATATTAGGCGTGTCGGCCAGCAGCATGACGATACGGTCGATGCCGGGAGCCGAGCCGCCATGCGGCGGCGCCCCGAATTTGAAGGCCGCCAGCATGCCGCCGAACCGCGCCTCGACCTCGCTCGCCGGGTAGCCGGCGATTTCGAAGGCCTTGTACATGATCTCCGGCAGATGGTTGCGGATCGCCCCCGAGGAAAGTTCGGTGCCGTTGCAGACGATGTCGTACTGATAGGCCTTGATCAGCAAGGGGTCCATGTTGAGCAGCGCGTCGAGGCCGCCCTGCGGCATCGAGAACGGATTGTGCGAGAATTCGATCTGGCCGGTATCCTCGTTGCGCTCATACATCGGGAAATCGACGATCCAGCAAAAGCGGAACTCGTCCTTGGCGATGAGGTCCATCTCCTGCCCGACCTTGGTGCGGGCGAGACCGGCGAATTTCGCTGCCGCCGCCTTTTGATCGCCGCAGAAGAAGACCGCATCGCCCTCGCCCACGCCCGCCAGTTCCTTCAGCCTCGCCAGACGATCGGCGTCGAGGAATTTGGCGATCGGGCCCTTGGCCTCGCCCCCGGTAAAGGTGATGTAGCCGAGGCCCGGCGTACCCTCGCCCCGCGCCCAGTCGTTGAGCTTGTCGAAGAAGCTGCGGGGACGGGAAGCCGCACCCGGCGCCGGAATCGCGCGCACGACTCCGCCCTTCTCCACCAATGCCGAGAAGATGCCGAAGCCGGAGCCGAGGAACACCTCGCCGACATCGGCGATGATGATGGGGTTGCGAAGATCGGGCTTGTCCGAACCATATTTCAGCAGCGCCTCGTCATAGGGAATGCGCTGAAACGGGGCGGGCGTCACCTTGCGGCCACGTCCGAATTCCTCGAACACACCCTGGAGCACAGGCTCGACGGCGGCGAACACGTCCTCCTGGGTCACGAAGGACATCTCAAGATCGAGCTGGTAGAACTCGCCCGGCGAGCGGTCGGCGCGCGAAGCCTCGTCGCGGAAGCAGGGGGCGATCTGGAAATAGCGGTCGAACCCGGCAACCATCAGCAATTGCTTGAATTGCTGCGGCGCCTGCGGCAGCGCATAAAAGGTGCCCGGATGCAGCCGGCTCGGCACCAGATAGTCGCGGGCGCCCTCGGGCGAACTCGCGGTCAGGATCGGGGTCTGGAACTCAGTGAAGCCCTGATCGATCATGCGCCGCCGGACCGAGGAGATAACTTGCGAACGCATCACGATATTGGCGTGCACCTGCTCCCGCCGCAGATCGAGGAAGCGGTATTTGAGCCGCATCTCTTCGGGATAGTCGGCCTCGGCATTCACCGGGAAGGGCAGCGTATCGGCCACCGACTGGATCTCCAGCGCCTCGATCGCCAATTCGATCTCGCCGGTGGGCAGCTTCGAATTGACCGTCTCGGGCTCCCGCGCCTTCACGGTGCCGGTGACGGTGATGACGCTTTCGACCCGCAGCCCGTCGGCCTTGACGAAAAGCGGGCTCGACACGTCGATGACGCATTGCGTCAGCCCGTAATGATCGCGCAGATCGATGAAAAGAAGCTGCCCGTGATCGCGCTTGCGATGGACCCAGCCGGAAAGCCGGACGGCACCGCCAGCGTCGGAGAGGCGCAATTGACCGCAATTATGGGTTCGATAGACGTGCATCGGGCTGCCTTCAGAAAAACGGAACCCACTCGAGCCGGCTCAAGCTCACGCAAGCGAGGGCCAACTGGGCTGGGCCCGGAACACGACACGGAAGAGCCTGGAATGTCAAGAAGCGCTGAGGGATTGGGGGCATGAATGTTGCCGAGCCGCATGGCCGCTTCGGATCTGCCGGAATGGGTGCGGAGGCAGAATATGGTTCATGCGGCATCCGGCCCTCGCCCGCTTGCGGGAGAGGGAGGGGCCCGCTTGCGGGAGGGTGAGGGTATCTTTCTGCGAATTCAAATGCTTGCGTCATCGGATGGCGGCGCCAGCCCTCACCCTCCCGGCCCTACGGGCTGGGTCCCTCCCTCTCCCGCAAGCGGGCGAGGGGCCGCTTCGAGAACCGCATCCCGTATTCAGGGCTCGCATCGCCACCTATTACGAAAGCCGTAGCGGAGTAAGGCGGGCTCCTATTGCCCGGCGGCTGGAGGGATCGGACCAGAGCCGAATTCCGGCCTGCCCCACCAAAAACCGTCATTTTCATCGCTGGCGCCGTTTCGAATGGTGGCGCGTCCGGCGTTTCGCCAGTATAGCTCAATTATGCAGATCATTACCGATACAGCGGAGCTTGAAGAGTTCTGCCGCCAACAGGCTACGGCCGCTTTCGTCACCGTGGACACCGAGTTCATGCGGGACAAGACCTATTGGCCGCAATTGTGCCTTGTCCAGGTCGCGGGGCCGGATAGCGCCGCCGCGATCGATTCGCTGGCTCCGGGGATCGATCTCCAGCCGCTGTTCGACCTGATGGCCAATGAGAAAATCCTCAAGGTCTTTCATGCCGCCCGCCAGGATGTCGAGATCTTCTTCCATCTGGCCGGGCGCGTCCCCACCCCGGTTTTCGACACGCAGATCGCGGCCATGGTCTGCGGCTTCGGCGAATCGGTGAGCTACGAGACGCTCGCCGGCAAGCTCGCCGGGGCCAAGATCGACAAATCCTCGCGCTTCACCGATTGGTCGAACCGGCCGCTGACCGAGCGGCAAATCGCCTATGCGCTCGACGACGTGACCCATCTGCGCCGGGTCTATGAGCGGCTTCAGGAACGGCTGGAGCAAAGCGGCCGCCTCCCCTGGCTTGCCGAGGAGATCGCCGAGATGACCGATCCCGGCACCTATCGGATGGAACCGGCGGAAGCGTGGCGGCGCTTCAAGCTCCGGGGCGCCAACCGGCGTTTCCTCGTGGTACTGCGCGAGGTGGCGGCTTGGCGCGAGACGGCGGCGCAGCAACGCAACCTTCCCCGGAACCGCGTGATCCGCGACGAGACGATCCTGGAGATCGCCGCCCATTCGCCCAGTACCGTGGCCGAACTCGGGCGCAGCCGCGGGATCGCCCGGGGACTGGCCGAAGGCAAGTTCGGCGAAGAGATCCTGGAGGCGATCACCAGAGCCAACGCCTTGCCGGAAAGCGAACACCCGAAGCTGAAGCCCCGCGACGAGATTCCGCCCGGCCTCGGTCCGCTGGTCGACCTCCTGCGGGTGCTGCTGAAGCTGCGCTGCGAAGAGGAAGGCGTCGCCCAGAAGCTGGTCGCCAACACCGAGGATCTGGAAACCATCGCCGCCTCCGACGATGCGTCGGTCCCGGCGATGTCGGGCTGGCGCTTCGACATCTTCGGCAAGGAGGCGCTCGCCCTGAAGCACGGGCGGCTTGCCCTCACCGCCTCGGGCAAACGCATCATCATGGTGCCGCTCGCCACCGGCACCGCCGCCGGAACGGCACCTTGAGCCGCCCCCGCCGCCTTCTCATGCGTATTCCGCGTCCCATGCCCCTCCCCTGACTGAGGATTTTTCGCTGATGCTTCGGCTGGGAACAATCGGTCGAATCATTGCCGGCGCCGGGCTCCTGGCCGCGGCCGGTGCCGCCGCTGTCCTTTTCCTCCGGTATCCGTCCCAGAACGGCAATCCGATTCGCATCGGCGTTCTTCACGCACTCACCGGGACCATGGCGGTCAGCGAGAAGCCGCTCGCCGATGCGGTGGAACTGGCGATCGAGGAAATCAACGCCTCGGGCGGCATCCTTGGCCGGAAAGTCGAGGCGGTCGTCGCCGATACCCGCTCCGACTGGGATCTATCCGCCGCCGAAGCCGAACGCCTCATCCGCGACGCGCATGTGTCGGCAATCTTCGGCTGCTGGACCTCCGCCTGCCGCAAGGCGGTCAAGCCGGTGGTGGAGCGCTATCGGCATCTCCTCTTCTACCCGGTCCAGTATGAGGGGTTGGAGCAATCCCCCTACATCGTCTACACCGGCTCGGCTCCGAACCAGCAAATCATTCCGGGCACGCGCTGGGCGCTCGACACGCTCGGCCGGAAAATCTATCTGCTCGGCTCCGATTACGTCTTTCCCCGGACTGCCAACCGCATTATCGGGGATCTGGTCAAGGCCTCGGGCGGCACGGTGCTGGCGGAACGCTACCGGCCGCTCGGCGACTCCGATTTCGCCGCCGAGGTGGAGGAGATCCGGCGCCTCAAGCCGGATGTGGTGCTGAACACCATCAATGGCGACAGCAATTTGTATTTCTTCCGGGCGCTCGACGCCGCCGGGCTCGACACCTTGCCGGTGGTCTCCTTCAGCGTCGCCGAGGGCGAGTTGCGCGGCATGGGCGGGATCCGGCACAAGAGCCATTACGCCGTGTGGAGCTATTTCCAGAGCCTGCCCGGCGACAGCAACGAGCGCTTCATCGCCGCCTATCGGCACCGCTTCGGCGATGACCGGGTAACCTCCGATCCGATCGAGGCCGCCTATGCGGGGGTGCTGCTCTGGGCGGAAGCGGTGCGAGAGGCCGGGACCGACCAGCCCGATCAGGTCAACCGCTCCATTCTCCGCCAGAGCATCGCCGCCCCTTCCGGCATTCTCACCGTGGATTCGGCGACGCGCCATCTGTGGAAGCGGATGCTGGCGGGCAAAGCCCGCGCGGACGGCAATTTCGACATCGTGTTTTCCTCCGACGGCCCGATCCGGCCAGCACCCTTCCCGCCTTACCGGTCCCGTGAGGAATGGCTGAAGATCGCCAGCACCACCGGAGCGGCACCGCCCGCCGCCCCGGTCGAGGCGAAACCGGGGGTAAAAACGGAGGCGAAACCATGAGAGGGATCAGCATCCGCGTCAGCCTCGGGCTCGCCTTCCTGGTGCTGACGCTCCTGCCTTTGGTCGGTGCCTCGCTGTTCTTTCTCGGCACCTATGAGGAATCGCTGCGCGATACGGTGGTCTCCAATCTGGCCCGGATCGCCGACAAGAAAGCCGACGAGATCGACGGCTACCTCAACGAACGCTTCGCCGATATCCAGCTCTTGAGCCTTGAACCCGTGATCGCCCAGTCGATCGGCCGCATGTCGCGGATCCGGGCAAAGAACGGTTTCATGAGCGCCGAATACCAGCATGAAAGCGGCCTGCTCGACACGCGCCTCCGAGGCTTTGTCGAGCGGGCAAGCTATTACGATCTGCTGCTGATGGATACCGACGGAAATGTCGTCTACTCGGTGGCGAAGGAATCGGATCTCGCCACCAATCTTCTGACCGGCCCGCTACGCAACACCGTGTTGGCGAAGGGCTATCGGCAGGCCTTGCGGTTCCTGCAGAGCGATCTCACCCCCTTCGCGCAATACGCTCCCTCGGGAGACCGGCCGGCGGCGTTCCTGGTGGCCCCGGTCCTGGTGGACGGCATCCCGATCGGCGCGCTGGCGCTGCAAATCAATGCCGACCGCCTGGAGCCGGTCGTCGCCGACCGCACCGCCCTCGCCGCCACCGGGGAAACGGTGCTGGCCCAGCGCGACGGGGATCAGGTTCTCTACACGGCATCGCTGCGGCATGTGGAAAACGCCGCTTATCGCCGCCGCATCCCCTTCGCCGAAGCACCGCAGCCCATGCATCTGGCACTCGAAGGCAAGGTCGGCCAGGGCCTGACCTCCGACTATGCCGGGATCCCGGTGGTGGCCGCCTGGCGCTATCTGCCCAGCCTGCATTGGGGCATGGTGGTCAAGATGGACCAGAGCGAGGCCTTCGCCTCCCTCGCCCATATGAAGCGGATCACCTTCTTTGGGCTGAGCATCACCCTTCTGGCCGTCTCCGTGCTGGCCGGGTATATCGGACGCGCGCTGATCCTGCCGCTGCACCGGCTGACCCAGGTGGCGGCGGATATCGGCCGCGGCGACCTCCGTCAGCGGGCCGAGGAAAGCGGCCCGCTGGAATTGGGGCAGCTCGGCACCGCCTTCAACCGGATGGGCGACAGCCTCGCCCAGCTCCATTCCGGCCTCGAAATCCAGATCGAGGAACGGACCTGCAAGCTCCGCCAGTCGGAAGAAAACCTGCGCCGCATCCTGGACGAAGCGCCCCTGCCCATCGTGATCGAGGAATCAAGCCAGGGTATTACGTTCCGCAATCAGCGGTTTATCGAGCTGATCGGCTATGACGAAGCCGAGATGCCGGGAATCTCGCAATGGTGGCCGCTCGCCTATCCGGACCCCGTCTATCGGGAACACATCATCGCCCTCTGGGAGCAAACGATCCAGGACGCCCTGACCCAGCACACGATACCCCGCTCGGTCGAAGCCTATGTCGCCTGCAAGGACGGAAAGACGCGGGTGCTCGACGTCCATCTGAGCCGCATCGGTACGCAAAACATCGTGATGTTCGCCGACCTCACCGATCAGCGGCTGGTCGAGGGGCGGCTCAAGGATTTCCTGTCCTTCAGCGAAACCATCCTGCTGCAATCGCCGATCGCCATGGGCGTCTTCCGGGCGGACGGTCCCTGCGTCCTGGTGAACGACGCCCTCAAGCGGCTTACCGGCGGCACAAGGGAAGAGATGCTCGCGCAGAACTTCCGGGACATCGATTCCTGGCGGGATTCGGGATTGCTGGATCTCGCTTTGGACGCGCTGGCCACCCTCGAAACGCGCCGCATGCAAATCCGCACCGTTTCGACTTTCGGCAGCATACTCCAGGCCGACGTCCAATGCGTCCCCGTCACCCTCAATGGCGAGCCGCATCTTTTGGCTCAGTTCCTCGACCTCACCGACATCCACCGTGCCGCCGAGGCGATGCGGGAGGCCAAAAATCTGGCCGAGGCCGCAAGCCGGGCCAAGAGCGAGTTCCTGGCCAATATGAGCCACGAAATCCGGACCCCGCTCAATGCGGTGATCGGGTTGAGCCTGCTCCTGCGCGATACGGCCCTCGATCCAAGGCAGCGGGATTATCTGTTCAAGATCCTGGGCTCGTCCAAGGCGCTGCTCGGCATCCTCAACGACATCCTCGACCATTCCAAGATCGAGGCCGGGCGGCTCGATCTGGAACACGAGATTTTCGATCTCGATGAGGTTCTCGAATCCGTCGCCAGCCTGTTCGCCGCCCCGGCCGAGGAGAAAGACATCGCACTGTCCTTCGAGACGGGGGACGGCGTGCCGCGGAATTTGCAGGGCGATCCCCTGCGCCTGGGGCAGATGCTCAACAACCTCGTCGGCAATGCCGTCAAATTCACGGAAAAAGGCCGGATCCGGGTCAAGGTGGATTTGCTGGGACAAGAAGAGGACGGGCAAGGAGAAGATAGACAAGTACAAGATTCGGCGCTGCTGCGCTTTTCGGTCGAGGATACCGGCATCGGGATTTCCGACGCGCAGGTGTCGCGGCTCTTCCAGCCCTTTACCCAGGCCGATGGCAGCATCACCCGGAAATTCGGCGGCACGGGTCTGGGGCTCACCATCTGCAAGCGGCTCGCCGAAATGATGGGGGGCGGGATCGGTGTCGAGACCAGCCCCGGAAAGGGCTCCGTCTTTTACTTCACCGCAAGGCTGGCGCTGGCGCCCGCGAATTGGCGTTCGCCTTCCCGGACGGATTTGCCGGCCCCAGGGATCTCCAGCCCCGCCGGAGATCCCTGGCGCCGGGCGGATTCGATCCGGGGCGCGCTGGTGCTGGTGGCCGAGGACAATGTCCTCAACCAGCAGGTGGCCAGGGAATTCCTTCAAAGGATCGGCCTTCATGTCGAGCTGGCGCAAAACGGGCGGGAAGCCGTCGCCATGGTAGCGGGCAATACCTATGATCTGGTGCTCATGGATCTCCATATGCCGGAGATGGACGGGCTTGAAGCCGCGCGAATCATCCGCGCTTCCTTGGGAGACGCTTCCCCGCCGATCGTCGCCATGACCGCCGCCGCCATGCCGCAGGACAAGGAAGCCGCCCTCGACGCCGGCATGGCCGGCCATATCGCCAAACCCATCGATCCCGAAACGCTGATCACCGTCCTGCTCAAATGGATCAAGCCCAGCGGCCCGTACCGGAAATCGGCGGCACCGCGTCCAGCAGAACCATCGGCCCCGGCGGCGCCGGCAAGCGGCGCTTCACGGGGCTTCGATCTTGACGAATTGACCCAGCGCCTCGGCGGCAACGGCGGAATCATCCCGTCCCTGCTCCGGACCTTCCGGGGGAACTTCGCAGGCACCGCCGGGGAAATCGGCGGGTTTATCGCCAGCGGCGATTTCGAGGCCGCGGCCCGCCTCTGCCATGCGCTGAAAGGCGCCGCCGGCAATCTCAGCGCCAATGCCGTCTATCACGCCTCGATCACGCTCGAAAAGGAGCTGAAAGCCGGAACCGCCGCCTCCTTCCCCGGCTTCGAGGCGGCGCTGGCGGAAGCGTTGGAAGCCGGCGCCGAAAAGAGCTGAGCGTCAGACTTCCCGCATCACCGGCCGGCGCAGCATCGTGCGGGCCAGGGTGTCGAGGCGGCGCTGAACCGTTTCGCCGAGATAAAGCGGCGATGCTCTTGGGACGGACAAGATGAGGGCATCGCCGGAAAAGGACAGGCTCGTCCGCAACAGCAGCCCCGGAGCCCCGCCCGAAAGCGTGTAGCCCAGACGCATGGCAAGGCCGAGCGCGCGGGCATCGGCGGCGGCCTCCTCTGTCAAGAGTGCCGCCGTGGCTTTCAGGATCTCGGCATCGGCGGTGCCGCCATAGCGCGCATGCAGCGCCGTCGCGACGAAGATCCGCTCGTCATGGGCAATGCCCGGAACCGGCAGATGCGCCGCCCTGGTAAAGGCGGCGTCGGCCCGGTAATCGGGGTGTTCGCTCCAGACGGTATCGCTCAACAGCGAAACGGCGCGGCGCAGGATCTCGCCGCGCGCGTTCTCCCTCGGGAAGAGCGGTGCGGTCCAGGCGACGAAATCCTCGGCCTCGATGCCAAAGCGCGGCGCCGCCCGCGCCACCGACCGGCAGGCGGCGGCAAGCGGATCCCGTGCCCGCTCCTTCGGCCCCAGGAGATCGTAGAGAATGCCCTCGCGCAGGCCGTAGGCCGAGAAAACCAGGCGCACCGGATCAAGTTCGTTCAAGAGCCGCGACAGAAGATAAGCGGCAAGCGGCAGGGTTTCCAGGCGCCGGCGCGACACGCCGCCGATCTTCTCCAGCGATTTGCGCGACATCTGGCCCATGACCTCGGCGAATTCCTGGGCCTCGGCGCGTCCGATCGTGTAGCCGTGGATGACATGGAGCGGATATTGCTGCTGCTCCATATGCAGCCGCGCCAATGTCCGCCACGCGCCGCCGACGAGATAGAAGTCGCGGCGCCGATGCGATTCCAGCCAGCGCAGCTTGCCGATATGCCCATCGACGACCTCGCGCAGGCGCCGCTCGCTATCGGCGAAATCGGCAAGCCGCAACGGCCCCAGCGGCAGCGTATCCGAACGCCCGACCGCGCCATCGGCAACCGCCACCAGTTCGACGCTGCCGCCGCCCAGATCGCCGACGACGCCTTGCGCGCCGGGCAGACCCGATATCACCCCCAGCGCCGAGATGCGCGCCTCATCGCCGCCGCCGAGAACCGCCACCTTCACCCGGCAGCGCCGTTCGATCTCGGCCACGAAGGCGGCACCGTCGCCGGCATCCCGGACCGCCGCCGTCGCCACCAGATCGAGCCTATCGACCCCGACCGCGCGCGCCAGACCGACGAAGCGTTCCAGATTCGGCAAGGCAAGCGCCACCCCGCCCGGATCGAGCTTGCCGGTGCCGCCGAGGCCACGCCCCAAGCCGCACAGAACCTTTTCGTTGAAAAGTGCCAGCGGCGCCCGCCCCAGCCCGTCATAAATCACCAGCCGGATCGAATTCGATCCGATGTCGATCACTGCTGCGCGGCCCGCCGTCATGCCTGGAATACCGTTCATGCCATTCTTTAAGGAAATCAGGATGAAAGTCCCGTTAATCCGCCCCTATTAATCCCCGCCCACTTACCTCCGCCCGTCAATCTCCACCCGTCAGTCTCCACGGGGGCGGCGGGCCATGGACTGAATCCGGATCTTGGACCCCCGGCCGGACAGGCTTGGATTGGTCATGAAATAGGTATGGGCGCTGAAGCCCTCGCCACGGATGGGAGCGCGCTGATAAGTCCCGTCGGGTCCGAGAAGCCAGCTCTGCATATTATCCTTGAAATTGGACACCATGATTTCGTCGAGCACCTGCCGATGGACGGTGGCGTTCTCGATCGGGACCAGCGATTCGACCCGCAGATCCAGGTTCCGGGGCATCCAGTCGGCGGAGGAGATGAAGACCTTGGCCTGATCGGAAGGCAGCTTGTGGCCATTGCCGAAGCAGACGATTCGTCCATGCTCCAGGAAGCGGCCGATGATGCTCTTGACCCGGATGTTCATGGAAAGGCCGGGAACGCCGGGACGCAGGCAGCAGATGCCGCGGATCACCAGATCGATCTCCACCCCCGCATTCGAGGCCCGGTAAAGGCTGTCGATGATGACGGGATCGACCAGCGAATTCATCTTCGCCCAAATCTGTCCAGGCCGCCCGGCCTTGGCATTCGCGATCTCGGCATCGATCAGTTCGAGCAGGCGCGGGCGCAGGGTCAGCGGCGCCACTGCCACCTTCTTCAGCCCGGCTGGCTTCGCATAGCCGGTCATGAAGTTGAAGAGCTGCGCCGCATCGTGGCAGAGCGCCGGGTCGCTGGTGAAGAAGGAAAGGTCCGTATAGACCTTCGCTGTATAGGGATGATAGTTGCCGGTGCCGAAATGCACGTAGGAGCGGAGCGTCCCGCCCTCGCGCCGGACCACGAGCGCCACCTTCGCATGGGTCTTCAGCTCCACGAAGCCGTACACGACCTGCACGCCGGCGCGCTCCAGATCGCGGGCCCAGCGGATATTCGCCTCCTCGTCGAAGCGCGCCTTGAGCTCGACCAGGGCCGTCACCGATTTGCCCGATTCGGCGGCCTCGACCAGGGCACGCACCACCGGGCTGTCCTCGCTGGTGCGGTAGAGCGTCTGCTTGATCGCCACCACCGCCGGATCGCGCGCCGCCTGCCGGACGAACTGCACCACCACGTCGAAGCTCTCATAGGGATGGTGGACGATGATGTCCTTCTGGCGGATGGCGGCGAAGCAATCGCCGCCGAAATCGCGGATGCGCTCGGGGAAGCGGGCGTTGTAGGGGGTGAAGAGCAGATCCGGCCGATCGTCGGTGATGAGCTTCCGGCTATCGGCCAAGCCTTCGATGCCGTCATGCCGGAAGATGTCTTCCGGCGAGGCGCCGACCTTCTCGGCGAGGAAGGCGCAGAGCTCCTCCGGCATCCCTGCATCGACGCTGAGGCGGATGACATGGCCACGGCGGCGGCGCTTCAGCGCGGTTTCATAGAGGCGGACCAGATCGACGGCCTCCTCGTCGATTTCGACCTCGCTGTCACGGAGAATGCGGAAAGTCCCCTGCCCCTCCACGGTGAAGCCCGGAAAGAGATGGCCGAGGAACAATCCGATCAGCTGCTCCAGCGGCAGGAACCGCAGCACCGGGCCGGGCAGGCGGATGAAGCGGTTGAGCGTCGCCGGGATCAGCAACAGCGCTTCCATCGGATTGCCATCGCTGCGCCGCGCGAGCCGCAGCACAAGGCCGAAGCCCATATTGGCGACGAAGGGGAAGGGATGCGCCGGATCGATGGCGAGCGGCGTCAGCACCGGAAAGATTTCCGCCGCGAAAAAGCGCTGAAGCCAGTCCTTTTCCTCTTCGGTCAGATCCTGCGGCCCGGTCACGAAGACCCCGGCGGCGGCGAGTTCGCCGCGCAGCGAACGCCAGGTTTCCTGCTGGTCGCTCATGAGCTTGACGGCGCGCTTGTTGATGGCGTCAAGCTGCTGAGCGGGGGTGAGCCCGTCCTGGCTGCGCGTCGCGATCCCGGAATGAACATGGCCCTTCAGCCCCGCCACCCGGACCATGTAGAATTCGTCGAGATTGCTGGCCGAAATCGACAGGAAGCGCAGGCGCTCGAACAGCGGATGGTTGTGGTTATCCGCCTCGGCAAGCACGCGCTCGTTGAAGGCGAGCCAGGAAAGCTCCCGGTTGATGAACCGCGCTTCGGAATTGAGATCGATCGCAGGAGGCGCCGGAGGCGTTGGAGCAGCAGGCACGGTGGCGGCGCGCGTCCGGCTCTTGCTGTTTACGGCAGCTTGCCCCGGCACCAATTCCTGTTCGTGATCCATTTTGCCCATCGCCGACGTTCTTTCTTTTTTCGACTTTGACGCAGCGCCGAAGAATTTGCAAATCTTGCCGCCGAGAAATATCCCGTGACCCTATTACAGCCGGATGACAGAAAGATGGCAAATCTGCACCTTTTGCGGCATGCGAAATCGACTTGGCCAAGTTCGTCCGGCGACGGCCATGGGCTGGACGACCATGAGCGCCCCCTCAATGACCGTGGACGCGAGGCGGCGAAGGCGATGGGCCGGTATATGGCCAAAAGCGGATTGTGCCCCGGCCTCGTCTTGTGTTCCAGCGCCGCGCGCACGCGCGAAACCCTCGATATCGTCATCAAGGAATTGGAGCGGGAGCCGAAAATAAAGATCGAGGACCGGCTCTATCTCGCTTCGGCAGGCCAGATCCTGCGGCGGCTGCGGGAACTGCCGGAGAAAGCCGAGGATGTGCTGCTGATCGGGCATAATCCCGGCATGCACGAATTGGCGTTCCGGCTCGCCTCAGGAAGTCAGGGGGGAAATCCGGGGGAAGGTCCGGGGAAGAGCCTCGCGAGGCTCCATCAGAAATTCCCGACCTGTGCGCTGGCGAGCTATCGGATCGGCGCCCCCTGGAAGAGCTTCGAGGCTGGCGATGTGGAATTGACCGCCTTCGTCACGCCCTCGGATCTGGAAGACTAATCTGGAAGACTAGCCGGGGTCTCCAGAAGCCGGCGCGCCAGGGGGATGGTGATCCCCCGCCCCGCCGCCAGGGCGGCGGCGTCGAGAGCGGCGACCAGTTCCCGCGCGGCGCCGAGCGAACGCTCCATATGCGCCACCAGGAAGGCGATGAGATCGGGCTTCACCTTGAGCTGACGATCGGAAAAAAGCTTGAACAGCACCGCGCCCAGAAGATCGTCATCGGGCAAGGCCAGCGCCACGGCCGGAAAGACCACCAGCCTCGACCGCAGATCGGCGAGGCGGAGCCGCCAATGCGCCGGCGGCAGCGCGGCCGTCAGCAGGAGATGCCCGCCCTGCTCGGCGATCAGATTATGGAGGTGGAAAAGCGGCTCTTCGGGTGCTGCCTCCGCATCGTCGACGAAGGCGTAGCGGGCGCCTCCCAGAAGGGCGGGCAGCGATTCGGTGGCAAGATCCCCGGCGGCGATGGCGACGGCACCGCTGCGCTGGCGGAAGACCTGGCCGAGATGCGTCTTGCCGCTGCCGCCCGGACCATGAAGCACGATCCCGGCACTGGGCCAGGCGGGCCAGCGGTCGAGCCAGTCCACCGCCACCGCATTGCCGGGCGCAACGATGAAATCGTCGCGCCCCAATGCCGGCCTGTGGCCGAACTCGAAGACGAGTTGGCCTGTCATCCGGGACGCCGGAAATTCAGACTCGTCTCTGTCATCCCGACGACCATCGGAAGGAGGGATCTCCGCGTGACGAACAGCGCCAGGATCGGCACCGACGGAGCCGCAATAGATCCCTCGTCCGCGATGCTCCCTCGGGATGACAAGTTAACATTTCCAGGCGTTTGCATAATTACCGCCCGGATCATTCTTGACCGGCGCCCTCTGGCCCATAGAGTCCGCTTTCTTTATGGGCGCCCTCCTGGTCATAGAGTTCGCTCTGCAGATAGCGGCGGAGGCCGAAGCGGACGAGGACGCCGATGACCGCCGCCACCGGAACCGCGACCAGCAGGCCCACCAATCCAAACAGCGTGCCGAAAGCCAGCAGCGAGAAGATCAGCCAGACCGGGTGAAGATTGACGCGGTCGCCGACGAGCTTCGGCGTCACCACATTGCCTTCAAGCGTCTGCCCGGCCAGGAAAATGCCGGCGATGACGGCGAGATAGGCCCCGCTTTCATATTGCGCGGCGGCAAGGGTCAGGCCGATCACCGCGCTGATCATCCCGCCGACATAGGGAACGACGACCAGCAGCCCCGCCAGAAATCCGAGGAACAACCCGAAATCGAGCCCCGCCAGAGTCAGCGCCGCCGCGTAATAGAGCCCCATGATGATGCACACCATGGCCTTCCCGCGAATGAAGCCGGACAGGGTATCATTGACCAGCGCCGCCTGCTCCCGCACCACCGCCAGATGATGCCGCGGCACCCAGCTTTCGATATGGCCGATCATGGCGTGCCAGTCGCGGAGCAGGAAGAAGACGACGATCGGGGTCACGAAGACCAAAGAGAGGACGTTGAACAGGGCTAGGCTGCTGGTCAGCATGGCGCGCAGGAAATTGCCGAGCCACGAGAAAAGCTCGCCAAGCTGCGCGTTCACCGCATTGTTGAGCCGCTCGAAATCCTCCGGGTTCAGCCTTTGGTGAAAATAGCCGATGAACCCGTAGAAGCCCCGCTGGACGGCCTGGAGCAGTTGCGGGATGCGGGCGATAAGCTCGAACAGTTCCGCCTGCAAAAGCGGCACCAGGATCAGAAAGACGATCGACACCGCCGACAGGAAGCCGGTCAGCACGATAAAGGCGGCGAGCCCGCGCGGCAGATGCCAGGAGGCGAGCTTGTCGACCAGCGGGCTGAGGAAATAGGCGATGGCGCAGCCGGCCACGAAGGGCAGGAGAATCGCGTTGAGCTGATAGAGAATGAGTATCCCGAGCCCGAGGACGGTGAGCCAGAACACCGGCTGGCGCCACGCGCGGCTGATCATCCCCTTTTCCAGCACCCCTTTTTCCACCATCACCTCTCCCTGCCGGCGAAGATCCGCGCGGGGCGGAGAAGATAGCCGAAACCGGAACCGAGCGTGGTCGCGGCGACCGCATAGATCAGCGCCCGCCCCGCGCCCCAATCGTCGAAGAGCAGGCCAAGCTTCGCCAAGGTCAGCCCCGCCAGCAGGATCTGGAACGTCGTGTTGATCTTGCTGATGATCAGCGGCCTGCGGTCGGCGTGATAGCCCAGATATTCGATGAACAGAAAGCCGCCGACGATCATCACGTCGCGGAACACGACCAGGATGACGAGCCAGGCCGGCACCTGCCCCTCGATGCCGAGGGTGACGTAGATGCTGACCAGAAGCGCCTTGTCGGCCAGCGGATCGAGAAGCTCGCCGATCCGGGTCCGCAGATCGAGCCGCCTCGCCAGGAACCCGTCCAGCGCGTCGGAAACCCCGGCGATGGCGAAGGCGGCGAAGGCCCACAGAAACTCGCCATCCACCATCAGCCAAATGGTGACGGGGACCAGCAGCAACCGCATCAGCGTGATTAAATTCGGCAGGTTCACGGTGTGCCCGGAACAGCGGGGCCTGGGGCGGCGCCCGGACCGGTGGACCGGGATTGCAGGACCGGATAGGGGCTGCCGTCGGTCAAGGTGAAGCCCGCCTGCCCCAGGGAGGCGCGAAGCCGTTCGGCATCCCCCAGATAATGCAGCTCGACCCGCGCCTGCCCCTTGCTCAGGGACAACAGCTCGCTCCGGCGAATCGGGGGGACATTGGCCAGCCGGGTACGGAGCGTCACCCAATCGGCAAGCGCCGCTACCGGGACATTCACGGTGAGGGTGGTCTCCTGGCCGTAACGCAGCTGGTTTTCCTGCTTCCAGCTATCCTCGCCGGTTGCGGCGGATGCTGCGGCGGCCCGCGCCAGCAACTGCGGCACCCCTTCCCCCGGATTGGTGGCATAGCTCGCTTCGGCGCGGCGCGGCGGCTGTCCGTCGGAATAGCGGGCGGTGCTGATGTCGGCCCGTGGCGCATCCTTGTTGGCGAGTGCTGCGGTCGCGACCAGGATCTCGGTCGTTCCATAGCGGGCGGCGAAGGCGGCCAGCGCCAGGGGGTCGCCGGAAAGCGCCTGCTCCGCGTTGAGCGCCGCCGCATCCGCCGCATCCCCCGCCGGCACCACCAGCGGCACCAGCGCGGTCCCGCCGTCCCGGCTGCCGGCCACGTCCTTCCATGCCTGCTTCCAGGGATTGGGCCAAGCGGCGTCGGGACCGTCCCAGAGCACCGTCTGGTCTCCGATCCGCAGTACCGGCACCACCACCACCGGCTTCGACACGCTCTCGGCGAAGGCGATGTCGGCGGCTTTCAGGAGCTTCCTGATCTCGTTCTTGCGGAAGCGGAAGGTATAGTCGCCGAAATAGCGGGTCGCCGAGCTGCGTTCATTGGCGACCTCGAAATCATGGACGAGATCGGTGATCTGCGCATCGGAGAGCTTCGGCAGCCGCACCCGGTCCGGGGCGGCGGTCAGCCGCTCGAACAGCGTGTCGAGCGCCCGGCGCTGACCATCGACCCGCGCCGCCTCGCGGGCGGAGATGGTGGTCGAGCCGGTCGCATCGACATGGACGCCCTGAACGGTGAAGGGATCGGCCCGCCCGCTCCCCCCGCAAAGCAGCCCCAGGACGAGAACCAGGACGAAGATCGGCAACTGCCGGAGGCAACGCCTGATGATCATTGCAAACCTTTCCAGATCCCGTATTTTTGGCGCGAGTAATAGCCCCTCTTACCCTACATCAGGCAAGGATGCCATGACGAGCCAAAGCTATCGCGCGGCCGGGGTCGATATCGACGCCGGAAACGCCCTTGTCGAGGCGCTGAAGCCCTTGGCCCAAGCCACCGCGCGCGCCGGCTCCGATGCCGGGCTCGGCGGCTTCGGAGCGCTTTTCGATCTCAAGGCCGCCGGCTTCAAGGATCCGATCCTGGTCGCCACCACCGACGGAGTCGGCACCAAGCTCAAGCTCGCGATCGAGACCGGGCAGCACGACTCGGTCGGCATCGACCTTGTCGCCATGTGCGTCAACGACCTCATCGTGCAAGGGGCGGAGCCGCTGTTCTTCCTCGACTATTTCGCCACCGGCAAGCTCGATGTCGATACCGGGCGGCGAATCGTCGCCGGCATCGCCCGCGCCTGCCAGGAAGTCGGCTGCGCGCTGGTGGGTGGCGAGACCGCCGAGATGCCGGGCTTCTATGCCAAGGGCGAATACGACCTCGCCGGCTTCGCCGTGGGCGCCGCCGAGCGGGGCCGGCTCCTGACCGGAACCGAGGTCAAGGCGGGCGACGTCATCCTCGGCCTCGCCTCCAGCGGCGTGCATTCCAACGGCTTCTCGCTGGTCCGCCGCATCGCCCAGGCCGAAGGCCTGCCCTGGGATGCGCCGGCACCTTTCGATCCGGGCAAGACGCTTGGCGCGGCGCTGCTGACGCCGACCCGGCTCTATGTGAAATCCTGCCTCGCCGCGATCCGGGAAGGCGGGGTCAAGGCGCTGGCCCATATCACCGGCGGCGGGCTGATCGAGAACATCCCGCGCGTTCTCCCCACCGGACTTGCCGCCGAAATCGACGCCACGCGCTGGACGCTGCCGCCGGTCTTCCGCTGGCTGGCCGAAAAAGGTGCGATCGGCCCCGCCGAACTGGCACGGACTTTCAATTGCGGGATCGGCATGATCGCCGTCACCGCCCCCGACCGGGCCGAAGCCGTCACCAGGGCGCTCGAAGCCGCCGGCGAAACGGTGGCCTCGATCGGCGTCATCACCGAGGGCGAAGGCACGAAGCTGCGGAACACCTCATCTTGGCCCAGTTGAAAGCCCGGTTGAAAGCCGCGATCCTCATATCGGGGCGCGGCTCGAACATGCAGGCGCTGATCGAGGCCTGCGCCCAGCCCGGTTATCCGGCGGAGATCGTCCTCGTCCTCGCCAACCGGGCCGATGCCGCCGGCATCGAATTCGCGCGGCGGGCCGGGATCGCCACGAAGATCATCCCGCACAAGGACTTTCCCGACCGGGAGAGTTTCGAGAAAGCGCTCGATCAGGCGATTCGGGATGCTGGGGCGGAGCTGGTCTGCAATGCGGGCTTCATGCGGCTCTTCACGCCCTGGTTCGTGCGGGTCTGGCATAACCGCCAGATCAACATCCATCCGTCGCTGCTCCCCGCCTTTCCGGGCCTCCACACCCATGAGCGCGCGATCGAAGCCGGGGTCCGCTTCACCGGCTGCACGGTCCATTTCGTCCGCGAGATCATGGATTCGGGCCCGATCATCGCCCAGGCCGCCGTGCCGGTCCTGCCCGGCGACGACGCGGATATCCTGGCCGCGCGGGTGCTGGCGGCGGAACACCGCCTCTATCCGCTGGCGCTCCGCCTCGTCGCCGAAGGCCGCGCGCACGTCGACGGCGAGCGGGTGGAATTCACCGCCCCGGTCGGCACGGCGGATGCAGCCATCCTGAACCCTACCAATTGATTACAGCCACACTTGCCTTTGACCCCGAGCCTGGATATAAGACGCGGCTCAACTCGGCGGCTGGCCGCGCGTAGCGCGTTAGGGCATGCCTCGCCGCCGACTGGAATCGCTCAAGCGAAAGGATAGAAAATGCCCAAATTGAAAACCAAGAGCGGGGCCAAAAAGCGCTTTTCGCGTACGGCCACCGGCAGGATCAAGGCAAACGTGGCGCATAAGCGCCATCGGCTTATCAGCAAGCCCAAGCAGATGAAGCGCAAGGCACGCGGCACCACGGTGCTTGAGAAGGGCGACTCGAAGCTGGTTCTCACTTACATGCCTTATCTGCGGGGTTAATACATGGCGCGCGTCAAACGGGGCGTTACCGCCCATGCACGGCACAAAAAGGTTCTCGATCTCGCCAAGGGCTATCGCGACCGGTCGCATTCCAGCTTCCGCATCGCGATCGAAAAGGTCGAGAAAGGGCTGCAATACGCCTATCGCGACCGGCGCGTTAAGAAGCGCAATTTCCGCGCCCTCTGGATTCAGCGAATCAACGCCGGCGTGCGCGAGCACGGCATGACGTATTCGACCTTCATCCACGGGATCAGCCTCGCCGGAATCGAGATCGACCGCAAGGTTCTCTCCGATCTGGCGATCCACGAGCCCGAGGCGTTCAAGGGACTGGTCGACGCGGCTCAGACCGCCCTGGTCACGACCGGCAACACCTAAGGAGGGGCTTGCCCCTCCCGGTAAAAAAAGGCAGCTAAAAGGGGCCGCGGCCAAGCGGCCCCTTTTTTGTGTCGAACGCCCCCATTAGCTTAATCGCCCCCTTTTGCATAAAGATGGTACGGTCAGGATGGATGATCTGAAGGAGCTTCGCCGCGAGGTTCTCGACGCGGTCGCCGCGGCGGGGAATATCCCCGCATTGGAGGAAGTCCGCGTCTCCGCTCTTGGCAAGAAGGGGCGGCTGACGGCACTGATGAAGGGGCTGGGCGGGCTCGACGCGGAAGCGCGCCGGGAAGCCGGTGCCGCGCTCAATGTGGTCAAGGACGAGATCACGGCGGCGATCGAGGCCGCGTCTGCGGAGCTGACCGCCAAGGCTCTGACAGAACGGCTCGCCGCCGAGCGTGTCGATGTGACCCTGCCGGTAGCGCCGGAGCGGCAAGGCCGCATCCATCCGATCAGCCAGACGGTGGATGAACTGATCGCGATCTTCGGCGAGATGGGCTTCACCGTCGCCGAAGGGCCTCATGTCGAGGAAGATTTCTACAATTTCACCGCGCTCAACATCCCGCCCGAGCATCCGGCAAGGCAGGAGCACGATACCTTCTATCTGCCGGAGAAGCCGGACGGTTCGCGCCGGGTGCTGCGCACCCATACCTCGCCGGTGCAGATCCGCACCATGCTGAAGGAAAAGCCGCCGATCCGGATCATCGTGCCGGGGCGGACCTTCCGTTGCGACCATGACGCCACCCATTCGCCGATGTTCCATCAGATCGAAGGGCTGGTCATCGACCGCGCCACCAATATGGGGCACCTGAAGGGCTGCCTGATCGAATTCTGCCGGACCTTCTTCGGCATCGAGGATTTGCCGGTACGGTTCCGCCCGAGCTATTTCCCCTTCACCGAGCCCTCCGCCGAGGTCGATATCGGCTGCACCAGAGCCAATGGCGAGTTCCGTATCGGTGCCGGCGGCGACTGGCTTGAAATCCTGGGCTCCGGCATGGTTCATCCGAAGGTGCTGCGCCATTGCGGCATCGATCCCGAAGAATATCAGGGCTTCGCCTTCGGCATGGGCATCGAGCGCATCGCCATGCTGAAATACGGCATCCCGGATCTGCGCACTTTCTATGATTCCGATTTGCGCTGGCTTCGGCATTACGGCTTCCTGCCGCTCGACGTGCCGACCATGGCGGGAGGGCTGTCGCGATGAAAACCACCCTGTCCTGGCTCAAGAGCCATCTGGAGACGGAAGAGCCGCTCGACGGCCTCATCCGCCGCCTCGTCATGCTGGGTCTCGAAGTCGAAAGCGTCGTCGATCGCGGCGCCGTGCTCGCCCCCTTCCATGTCGCCGAAATCGTCTCGGCGGTGCCGCATCCGCAGGCCGACAAGCTCCAGATCCTGATCGTGGATACCGGCACGGAGCGGCTTCAGGTCGTCTGCGGCGCCCCCAACGCCCGCGCCGGCCTGAAGGGCGTCTTCGCGGCAAGCGGCGCCACCATTCCCCGCAACGGCATGGTTCTGCGCCAGACCGAGATCCGGGGCGTCGTTTCCAACGGAATGATGTGCTCGGCCTATGAATTGGGCCTCTCCGACGATCACGAGGGCATCATCGAGCTGCCCGCCGAAATCCCCGTCGGGCAGAGCTTCGCCCGAGCCGCCGGTCTCGACGATCCCGTGCTCGACATCAAGATCACGCCGAACCGCGCCGATTGCCTCAGCGTTCACGGCCTCGCCCGCGATCTCGCCGCCTCCGGCCTGGGCCGGCTGCGTCCGCTCGATGTTCAGACCGTCGAGGGCGGCTTCAAAAGCCCGATCTTTGTCCATCTCGCCCATACCGACGCCAAGGCCTGCCCGCTTTTTCTTGGCCGGACCATCCGCGGGATCAAGAACGGGCCGAGCCCGCGCTGGCTGCGCGACCGGCTGACCGCGATCGGCCTGCGTCCGATCTCGGCGCTGGTCGACATCACCAATTTCCTGACCTTCGATGTCAACCGGCCGCTGCACGTCTTCGACGCGGACAAGATCCGGGGCGACCTGGTCGTCCGTGAGGCGCGCCCGCGCGAGGAACTGGCGGCATTGAACGGCCGCGCCTATCCGCTCGACAAGTCGATGACGGTGATCGCCGACGATTCGGGGCCTTTGAGCCTCGGCGGGGTGATCGGCGGCGAGAGCACCGGCTGCACCGCCGGGACCGAGACCGTCTTTATCGAAGCCGCCCTCTTCGACCCGGTGCGGACGGCGGCGACGGGGCGCAAACTCAATTTGCAAAGCGATGCCCGCTATCGCTTCGAGCGCGGGATCGATCCGGCTTTCACCGCCGCCGGCCTGGAAATGGCCACGCGGCTCATCCTTGAGCTCTGCGGCGGCGAGGCCAGCGATGTCGTGGTTGCCGGAGCGGAGCCCGAATGGCAGCGCGGCTACCGGCTCCGCGCCGACCGCGTCTTTACCCTGGGCGGCGTCGATCTCGACGGCGAGGAGACAACGCGGATCCTGGAAGCGCTCGGCTGCGGCGTCGAGGAACTGGATGACAGCGCCTTTCAGGTGGCGCCGCCTTCCTGGCGCGGCGATATCGAAGGCGAGGCCGATCTGGTCGAAGAGGTGCTGCGCATCCACGGCTATGACGACATTCCCGTCCTGCCGCTGCCGCGCCTGCCCGGGCTGTCGCGTCCGGCGGAAGGCCCGGCCCTGCGCCGCGCCGGCTTCGTCCGCCGCACCTTGGCGGCAAGGGGACTCGTCGAGGCGGTGACCTTCTCCTTCCTGTCGCATCAGGCGGCTGCGGGTTTCGGCGGGGTCAAGCCGGAACTGGTGCTGGTCAATCCGATCAGCGCCGATCTCGACGCCATGCGGCCATCGATCCTGCCCAATCTCCTCGACGCGGCGCGGCGCAACGCCGATCGCGGCATCATCGACAGCGCCCTGTTCGAGATCGGTCCGCAATACCGCGACGACACCCCGGAAGGCCAATCGACGGTCGCCGCCGGCATCCGCCACGGGCGGGCGGGGCCGCGCCACTGGCTCGGGGGGAGCGATCCCGTCGATCTCTTCACCGCCAAGGCGGATGCGATAGCGGCACTGGAAGCGGCGGGGGCACCGGTCGACAATCTCCAGGTTTCCGCCGATCCGCCGTCCTGGTATCATCCGGGCCGTGCCGGTACATTGCGGCTTGGCCCCAAGATTCTCGGCCATTTCGGCGAGTTGCATCCCGCCATCCTGGCCGAGGCCGGAACCAAGGCGGCGGTGGCCGGCTTCGAGATTTTCCTGGATCTGGTGCCGCTGCCCCGCAAGCAGGGACGCGGGCGGCCGTTGCTGAAGCTGTTGCCGCTGCAACCGCTGGAACGCGATTTCGCCTTCATCCTCGACCGGGGGGTCGAGGCCGAGTCGCTGCTGCGGGCGGTGCGCGGGGCCGATAAGAAGCTTATCTCCGAGGTGCGGCTCTTCGACGTCTATCAGGGCGAAGGGCTGCCGGAGGGCAAGAAATCGCTCGCGGTCACGGTCGTTCTCCAACCGGAGGACGCGACCCTGACCGAGGAACAGATCGAAGCGGTGGCCGCAAGGCTGATCGCCGCCGTCGCCAAGGCGACCGGAGGCGAACTGCGGCGCTAAAAGCCGATACCGCTAAAAATCGATGCACCGGCCTTTCTTTTCCCAGTCGCCGAAGCGGGTGGGTTCCGGACCGGGGGGACCGCCGATTTCGCGTTCGGCCTCTATTTCGCGCTCAGGCCCGGTTTCGCGTTTTGAATCGGTTGGTTTTGTGGAATTCTCGTGCTGCTCACCGGTTTTCTCGATCGGTGATGCGGGTGTTTGTTGGCTCATACGAAAACTTTCGCCATTTTCCACGCATGCGTGGAAGGAAATTGGTGACGTAGCGTGTGCGCCCGCGTAATTAAGGAACTGTCACGATTGTGACCTATCGAAGCACCTTGTGCCCATGGTCTCGCTGATGACGGCAGTAGTCCCGACGGCCCGGAGCGTGGCCATCGATTTAATCGCTGCGGTGCTCCGCCGCAAGCGCCCGCTTGACGACGCCATCGAAGATGATGGCGGCATCGGCACATTGCTGCCCCGAGACCGTGCTTTTGCCCGGCTGCTCGTGGCGACCGTGCTGAGGCGTCTTGGACAAATCGATGCCGTCATCGCGCATTGCCTGTCGACGCCGCTGCCGCCGCGCGCGGCGATGGTTCACGACATGCTCCGTCTCGGCATCGCCCAGCTCCTGTTCCTGCGGACGCCGGCCCATGCGGCGGTCGCCACCACCGTCGATCTCGCGGAGCAGCGGGGCTTCGTCTCGCATAAAGGACTGGTCAATGCCGTGCTGCGGCGGTTGAGCCAGGAAGGCGCCGCCGCCCTTGAGAACCAGGACGCGCCGCGGCTCAATACCCCGGATTGGCTCTGGCAGTCCTGGACCCGGACTTACGGCGAGGAAACCTGCCGCGCCATCGCCGCCGCCCATCTGCGGGAAGCGCCGCTCGATATCACCGTCCGCGCCGATCCCGAGCACTGGGCGAATGCGCTGGAAGCGATGATCCTGCCGACCGGCACGCTGCGGCGGCCTGCCGGCGGCGCCATCACGGCGCTTCCGGGCTATGGCGAGGGCGCCTGGTGGATTCAGGATGCGGCGGCGGCGATCCCGGCCCGGCTCCTCGGCGCCACCGCCGGCCAGCGCGTCGTCGATCTCTGCGCCGCACCCGGCGGCAAGACCGCACAGCTTGCGGCGACCGGCGCGCAGGTGACCGCGATCGACCGCTCGCAACGGCGCCTCGACCGGCTGATCGTCAATCTGAACCGGCTTGGGCTTTCCGTCGAGACGGTGGCCGGCGACGCCGGCTTATGGCAGCCGGAAACGCCGGTCGATGGTGTGCTGCTCGACGCGCCCTGTACCGCGACCGGGGCCATCCGCCGCCATCCCGATGTGCCGCATCTGAAGACACCGGACGACGTGACCCGGCTGGCGGTCGTGCAGGAGCGGCTCCTGGCGGCGGCGGCGGAAATGGTGGTGCCGGGCGGCACGCTGGTCTATTGCACCTGCTCGCTCGAATCAGAGGAAGGCCCGGACCAGATTGCCCGCCTTCTCGGCAGAGGCGCTCCCTTCGACCGCGTTCCGGTCCAGCCGGAGGAAGTCGGCGGACTCGTCGAGTTCATCACGCCCCTGGGCGACCTCCGCACCCTGCCCTCCCATCTGGCCGAGCTCGAAGGCATCGACGGCTTCTTCGCCTGCCGCCTGCTCCGCCGGAAGGATTGAGCTTCTCGAATCAACCTCTCGAAACCAGGAAACGGCGCATGAAGATTACGTTCGGCGAAACAGGGGTTCCCAAGGCCGGGGCCGCCATTGCCGGTGTCCTCGAAGAAGGCCGGTTCACGCCGTCGGCGGAAGAACTCGACCGCTTGTCCGATGGCGCCTTGCGGCGGGCGGTGGCGGCAAGCCGCTTTACCGGCAAGAAGGATGAGATCCTGGCCGTGCTGGCGCCGGCGCATCTGCCGCTTGGGCGGGTGCTCCTGGTTGGCTTGGGCAAGCCGGCTTCGATCGACGCGCTGCAATTCCAGAATCTGGGCGGCAATCTCACCGCCCATCTCAACAGCGCGGGTGAGAAGGAAGCGGCATTCCTGCTCGATCCGATCGACGGGGTTACGCTTTCCGCCGAGGAAGCCGCCGCCAATCTGGCCTATGGCGCAGCGCTCCGTTCCTATCGCTTCGACCGTTACCGCACCAAAGAAAAGCCCGAGAGCAAGCCGACGCTGGAGCGGTTCGCGGTGCATCTGGACAAACCGGCGGGGGCCAAGAAGCGGTTCCAGACGCTGGAGAAGATCGCCGAATCCATCGCCTTCGCCCGCGATCTCGTTTCCGAGCCCGCCAACGTCATCTATCCGGAAAGCCTCGCCGCCGAGGCCAAGAAGCTTGAGGATCTGGGCGTCGAAGTCGAGATCCTGGACGAGAAGAAGCTGGCGAAGCTCGGCATGGGCGCGCTTTTGGGCGTGGCCCAGGGCAGCGCCCGGCCGCCGCGCCTCGTAATCCTGCACTATCAAGGCCGGGGCACCAAGGATGAGGCGCCGGTCGCCTTCATCGGCAAGGGCGTCACCTTCGATAGCGGCGGCATCTCCATCAAGCCCTCGGGCGGCATGGAAGACATGAAATGGGACATGGCCGGCTCGGCGGTGGTGATCGGCCTGATCCGGGCGCTGGCCGCGCGCAAGGCCAAGGTCAATGCCGTCGGCATCGTCGGCCTTGTCGAGAACATGCCCTCTGGCACGGCGCAGCGGCCGGGCGACATCGTCAAATCCATGTCCGGCCAGACCATCGAGGTTCTGAACACCGACGCCGAGGGCCGGCTCGTCCTGGCGGATGCGCTCTGGTATTGCCAGGACCGCTTCAAGCCCCGGCTGATGATCGACCTCGCCACCCTGACCGGGGCCATCGTCGTGGCCTTGGGCAGCGAGAATGCCGGGCTCTTCTCCAACAATGACGAGCTTGCCGAACGCATCGCCGCCGCCGGCAAATCCGTGGGCGAGACCGTGTGGCGCCTGCCGCTCGCCGATGCCTATGACCGGATGCTCGACAGCGACGCCGCCGACATGCGGAACGTCACCAACGATCGCGGCGCCGGCAGCATCACCGCCGCCCAGTTCCTTCAGCGCTTCGTCAACGAGGTGCCCTGGGCGCATATCGATATCGCCGGCGTGACCTGGACGAAAAAAGACGCGCCGACCGTACCCAAGGGCGCCACCGCCTTCGGCGTCCGCCTCCTCGACCGGCTGGTCGCCGATCATTACGAGGGATAGGGTCATTACGAAGGATAGGGCCGTTTGACCGAGATCGGCTTCTATCAGCTGCTCTCGACGCCCCTGGAGCGCGCGCTGCCCAAGCTTTTGGAGCGCGCGCTCAAGGGCGGCTATCGCGCCGTGGTGATGGCGGGTTCGGCGGAACGGGTCGCCTTGCTCGATGCCGCCCTCTGGACCTATGACGAGGCCAGCTTCCTCCCCCATGGCACGGCCCAGGACGGCATGGCCGAACGCCAGCCCATCTACCTCACCGCCTTAGACGAGAACCCCAACGGCGCCAATATGCTGGTGCTGACGGAAGGGGTGCAGCCCGCCGATCTATCCGGTTTCGAGCGCTGCCTCGACATCTTCGACGGCCGCGACGAGACAGCCTTACGGGCGGCCAGGGAGCGCTGGAAGGCCCTGAAAGCCGCCGGGCACAGCCTCACCTATTGGGAACAGACTCCGTCGGGGTGGGAAAAGAAAGCGTGAGCGGGGCCGATGCCGGATCAGCGCTCTTCCGCGTCTCGGATTTGCGCCAGCACGGCATCCATAATCTCCCGGCGACAGCGAAAATTCGTGGCCTTGAGCCGCGTGAAAGCGTCAGCGAGATCAACCAAGCCGCGCCGTGCCGCCAGATCAAGAATACCCAAAGTGCCGGTGACGGCGAACCCCTGCGCGCGGGCAACCGTAACGCCGGCGCGATCATCCATCAGCACAAGATCGGCGCGCACTGCGCTTGCCAGCGTCAACGCCGCGCGTTCGCCGTCGTCAAGCACCTGCAAGGCCAGGGCATCCGTAGCGACGGGCACAACCGGCCGCACCTCAAACCATACCGGCGGCTGAGTGGCCCAGGCGCGCACCGCTGGCGGGGCCACCGGATGACGCAACTCAGCACATACGGCTTCCGGGATCAGCACCTTGCCAAAAAGCGCGGGGAGACTATCAATCGCGCCGATCAGCACGAGGTAATTGAGTGGCCCCGTATCGGCAACGACCAGCAGCACCTCAAAGACCGAGTTTTTCCAGGTCGCGGCGCTCTTGCTCCAAATCGTCGAGACTATAGGTCTCGAAGACCTCATGCGCCTTGAGAAATCCGTCGAGCGCATCGCGCGTACCGAAGCCGAGCAGCAGCCGCAACTCCGGCTTGGTCAGATGCCCGTGCTTGAACTCCTCCAGCGCCAGCGCCTCCAACGCACGGCGTCCGATGTCGCCGAAGGCGACAAGGCGAGGAACGAGATCGTCGGGGATGTGGACAGTGACTTCCATGATGAAACAATATCGCGGCAATGGCGGACAAGTCAAGTTGACACACGTACGGGTGGTTTATAGGGCTGACCTGCTGCTACGATCATACCAGCCCATTACCACGCGGTTGCCGCATATGCGAGTTGCCGCTATAACCTCGGCCTTATCCCCACAAGCTCCGAGGAGTCTCCGCCGTCATGGCTATCGAGCGTACGTTTTCCATCATCAAGCCCGACGCGACCCGTCGCGATCTGACCGGCAAGATCAACGCCAAGTTCGAGGAGCGCGAGCTGCGCATCGTGGCGCAGAAGCGGCTGCGGATGAGTCGTGAAATGGCGGAGCAGTTCTATGGAGTTCACCGGGAACGGCCGTTCTTCAACGATCTCGTCGCCTTCATGACCTCCGGCCCGGTCATCGTGCAGGTTCTGGAAGGCGAGAACGCCGTGGCGCTCAACCGCGAAATCATGGGGGCGACCAACCCCGCCAATGCCGAACTCGGCACGATCCGCCGGGAATTCGCCGAATCGATCGAAGCCAATTCGGTGCATGGCTCCGATTCCCCGGAGAACGCGGCGATCGAGATCGCCTTCTTCTTCGCCGGTATCGAAATCCATCCCTAGGCTTGGTTTGGAGTCTTGGGAAACGGCAGGAGCGAGGCGGGAATGCCGCTTCGCTCCTGCCGGATCTTGGTCCCCTGGGCGGATCACGTTCCTACAGCAGGAACCAGGCGAGAAGGACGAGAAGAGCGACCGTCAAACCGGTCGAGATCTGAAGGAAACGGACAAAGCCGTTCCAATTGTCCTTGTGACGCTGGAATTCGACATCGGCAGCCATTGGTATCCTCGATGGAATAAGGGCGGATGGCGACTCGTATACCGCTCCCCACCGCTTTGACAAGTGTTCCTAGGCATTCTCAAGCAATTTCCGGTGTGACGAATCATCTCGCCGCCCGTCCATGCTTGGCCTGGCCTAGCCCGCCGCCCGCCCGTCGGCGATCGCGGCCCGCGCCAGCGCGTCGCAGCGTTCGTTTTCGGGGTGGCCGGAATGGCCGCGGACCCAGAGCCAGGTGACCTTGTGCGGCAGAATCGCCGCTTCGAGGCGCTGCCAGAGATCGACATTCTTGACCGGCTTCCGATCGGCGGTCAGCCAGCCCCGCGCTTTCCAGGCGGTGATCCAGCGGGTGATGCCGTCGCGCAGATACTGGCTGTCGGTGTGAACCCGGACGGCGGAGGGACGTTTCAGGGCTTCCAGGGCCACGATCGCCGCCATCAGCTCCATGCGGTTGTTGGTGGTGGCGGGATCGTAACCGAAGAGTTCCTTCTCCACCGCCCCATAGCGCAGGATGGCGCCCCAGCCGCCCGGACCCGGATTACCGCTGCACGCGCCGTCGGTGAAGATGTCGATGCCGCCCGTCATGAGCACACACTCATCATGAGCAACCATAGGCGGCAATATCCTCGACGCCGCGATGAAAGCGCAGCTTCCGCAGATATTCGAGCGGATCCTTCGGCCGCACCAGCGCTCCCGGCGGCTGATTGAGCCAGTCATAGAGCCTTGTCAGCAGGAACCGCAGCGAACTGCCCCGCGCCAGCAGCGGCAATGCCGCAAGCTCCATAGGCTCGATCTCGCGCACGAGGCGATAGCTGCCAAGCAGCAGCCGCGCCTTGGTGACGTTGAAGCTGTGATCGCTCTCGAAGCACCAGGCGTTGAGGCAAATGGCGATGTCGTAGGCGAGGAAATCATTGCAGGCGAAATAGAAATCGATGAGCCCCGAAAGCTGCTCGCCACGGAAGAACACATTGTCGGGGAAAAGGTCGGCATGGATGATGCCGGAGGGCAGAGTCCCCGGATCGGGCCAGTTCGCTTCGAGGAATGCAAGCTCGGCGGCGAGTTCTTCGGCAAGGCCCGGCTGGACCGCATCGGCGCGGCTCCGGGTCGCCTCGTAAAGCTCCCGCCAGCCCTCGACCGAAAGCGCGTTCCGCCGCCGGCCCGGATAGGAGGCCCCGGCCAGATGGAACCGGGCGAGCGCGCCGCCGAGGCCGGCGCAGTGGAAGGGCTGGATGCGGCGCGGCCACATGCCGTCAAGGAAGCTCACGATCGCGGCGGGCCGGCCGCAGAGATGCCGGAGCGCCTCGCCGTCCCGCGCCTTCACCGGCGTCGGGCAGGCAAGGCCCTGCGCGGCCAGATGCTCCATCAGCCCGATGAAGAAGGGCAGCTCCAGCGGATCCACCCGCCGCTCGTAAAGCGTCAGGATGTAGATCCCGTCTCCGGTCCGCAGGAGGAAATTGGAATTCTCCACCCCCTCGGCGATGCCTTTGCAGGAGACGACTTCGCCGAGATCGTACTCGCCGACGAAGCGCCGTAGATCGTCGTCCGGAACATCGGTATAGACGGCCATCGCCTTTATCGGTCCCGGACGTTCAGGCGCTGAGGGCGCGGGGGAGGTTGAAGGTTACATCCTCTTCCGTCACCGTCACATGCTCGACATCGACCTCGAAGCGCTCGCAGCAGGCCGACACGACTTCCTGCGTCAGAACCTCGGGCGCCGAAGCACCGGCGGCGATGCCGAGCCGCCGCACCCCCTCCAGGAAGGTCCAGTCGATCATCGAGGCGCGCGGAATGAGCGTCGCCTTCGGGCAGCCATTCTGCAAGGCGACCTCAACCAGCCGGACCGAATTCGACGAATTCGGAGCGCCTATTACGAAGAGCGCATCGCATTGCTGGGCCACCGCCTTCACCGCCTGCTGGCGGTTGGTGGTGGCGTAGCAGATATCGTCTTTCTTCGGGCCGCAAATCTCCGGATAGCGCTCGCGCAGCGCCCCCACCATGGTGGCGGCGTCGTCGACCGACAGCGTCGTCTGGGTGATATAGGCGAGCTTGGCGGGATTCTCGATTTCGAGCTTGTCGATCTCCGCCAGTGTGCCAACCAGGACCACGGCGCCCTTCGGCAATTGCCCCATCGTGCCCACCACCTCCGGGTGGCCGGCATGGCCGATCAGGACGATCTGCCGCCCCTGCTCGAAATGCCGTTCGGCCTCGCGATGAACCTTGCTGACCAGCGGACAGGTCGCATCGAGCGCCTGAAGGTTCCGGCGCTCGGCCTCGATCGGCACGGATTTGGGCACGCCATGCGCCGAGAACACGATCGGAGCGCCTTCCGGCACTTCGTCCACTTCCTCGATGAACACGGCCCCCTTGCGCTCCAGTTCCTCGACCACGAATCGGTTGTGGACGATCTCATGGCGGACATAGACCGGGGCGCCGAAGCGCTCAAGCGCCCGCTCGACGATCTGGATGGCACGATCAACACCCGCGCAGAAGCCGCGAGGGCTGGCAAGTAAGAGAGTCAGCTCCGGTTTCGCCATTGCTTCCGTCCATCTCCATGAAATTGCGCGCAAAGATCCGCGCGTATCGACCGGCGAAACGCGTCGCCACTTGTGCCCCGCCCGGCCAGCGCATAAAGTCCGTGACCTCGCCCGGAGCCGTTTCCTGGCGCCAGTAATATCGTGGAAGCCGGCCGCAAGGAAGAGCATATGAAAAAGAGAACCTTGGCCATCCTGGCCGCAATCCTGGCCGGCGGCATCGTTTCGGGCTGCTCCCTCTGGAAGGATGCTCCGGCATCGGCCTCCGGCGCCGAGAATGCGGGTGCCGAAAAGCCCGGTGCCCCGAATTCAAGCGCCGAGAATTTAAGCGCCGACAAGGAAGAGACCACCTGCCCCAAGGTCGAGATCGTGCGCGAGCTGCGCCGGCTCTACCGCTTCCCCAGCGGCGCCACCCCGGCCCCCGGCGGCGATCTCTATTCGGCGACGCTCAGCACCGTCAATTCCGACTGTACGGTCGATCAGGCCGGCATCAAGGTTCGAATCGGCCTGACGCTCACCGCCCGGCGCGGCGCCGCGATGGTGCTGCCCTATGGCGAGCATGGCAGCAGCATCGATGTCACCTATTTCGTTGCCGTGACCGACCCTTCGGGCCATGTCATCGACAAGGCCCTGTTCCCGACCCGGCTGGATTTCGCCGAGGGCATCCGCCCGACCGTCACCGAGGAGCTGGAACAGCGCATCCCGGCGGCGAAACTTCTCTCCGCCGCGAGCCTTCTCTCCGCCGGAAAAAACCTCGGCTCCCCCGGCCAATACGCCATCGAGATCGGTCTCCAGCTCAGCCCCGAAGAACTCCAATTCGTCCGCGAGAAGCAGGAAGCGGAATAGGCTTTATTCCCTCAGCAACTCCGGAGCACCGCGAGCAGGCGTGAGATCGGCTCGGCGTCGTATTCGAGGCCGAGCGACAAGGAGAAATGCCCGTGCGGGCGGAGGAATAGATTCTCCGCCCCGATCCCCCAGCGTTCCGCCAGAGCGAGTCCGCCGCAGAACGGCGTGACGTCGTCGCTGGTGCCGATCACCATGACGATGTTCTCCCGCTTCACGGCGGGTTCTCCCTGGGGCTCCAGAAGCGGCGCCCAGCGCTGCAAGCCCTGCTCCGTCCAATCCTGAAGCTCAAGCTGCGTCCTGGCATCGAGCGCGCGGCCAAGGCTGCCCTCCAGGGATAGATCGACGAAATTGCCGCTCGTCGCCATCAGCAAAAGCGCATCGGGCCGCAATTCCTCCGGCCAGTGCCGGGCCGCCGCCGCCGCCACCTGCGCGGTCAGGGCCCCGAGGCTGAACCCGCTTAACGCCACGGGCCCGGTGCTCGTGGCCCTTGCCCAGCCGATCAGCACCGCCACTTCCGATACCCAGGCCTCGAACAAATCGAGCAGACCCATAGGCCCCTGCGACAGGGCCATTTCTCCGCCGAACCAGCCGGATGGACGGCGGCGCCCATGCCAGGGGCCCTCGGGCCGGATGACCCGCACGCCGGAGCGGACGAGCCCGTCGATCCGCCCGCCTTCCACCCGCCATTGCTCGGTCTCGACGCCGATTCCATGCAGGAAGATCACCGTCGGCGCCGCCTCGGCGGCGAGCGGCTCCATCACCCGCGCCCAGGCGGTGTCTCGCCGCCCGCCGACCCGGCTGTCGAAAGTGAGAAAGCGGATCCGGCTGTCTTCCTTGGTCATGACCTGGGAAACCCGGACCGGACGCCAGGGCGGAAGCGGAAAGGCGGAGGCGGGCGAAAGAAGCCGGGCGCCATGCCGCGCCTCGACCGCCTCGGGTCCGGCGACCTGCCACTTGACCGGCGGGAACGGCTTTTGAATGTGCAGCGGCACGAACAGGCCGCGCGACGCCATCAGCGCATGCGCCGCACCCAGCCGGCGTTCCTCCGCCTTGGCGAGCGCCGTATCCTTGGGCGCCGAAGCCGCCGGCGACGGCGTGAAGAAGAGCCGGCGCCAATTCCGCTCGGCCTTCCGATAGGCCTCCCGGCGCGCATCGACCAGCGCCAGCGCGTATTCGGCAATCCCCCCCGGCGGATAGGGCGTGCCGGTATCCTGGCAGAACCGCTCGACCGAGCCCGCCGCCTCCTCCGCCGCGGCCCAAGCCCGCGACAGCGGGAAATAGCCATGCACGATTCCGGGCAGGGTCAGCGAGTCGAGCCACGGCCGCAGGATCAGGCTTTCCCAGACGCCGTTCAGAAACGGCGGAACCCCGGGCCAGCCCAGCCGCGCATCGTCGGGAAATTCATCGGTATCGGCCATATGGATTCAGATAACGCTCTCATCCGCACCGTTCAAGCGGGGCCATTCAAACGGAGGAGCCTGGGGTATGCCCCCTATTCCGGAGAATTGTCCAGCGAGTACCCGGCGGCACGCACGGTGCGGACCAGATCGGCTTCGCCCTCATTATTGAGGGCTTTGCGCAGGCGCCGGATATGAACGTCGACGGTGCGCTGTTCGACGAAGACGTCGTGGCCCCAGACCGCGTCGAGAAGCTGCTCCCGCGAGAAGACCCGGCCGGGCGATTGCATCAGGAAGCGCAGCAGGCGGAATTCGGTGGGCCCGAGATGGATGGGACGCCCCGCCCTGGTTACGCGATGCGCCGCCAGATCCATGGCGAGGTCGGAAAAGCGCAGGGCCTCGCCATTCACCGCCGGCTGGAAGCGGCGCATGACCGCGCGCAGCCGGGCGATGAGTTCGCTCGGCGAGAAAGGCTTCACGATATAGTCGTCGGCGCCGCTGTTGAGGCCGCGCACGCGGTCGCTTTCCTCGCCCCGCGCCGTCAGCATCAGCACCGGCAGATCGCGCAGACCGGGATTGCGCCGGATCTGGCGGCAGACCTCGATCCCCGAAACCAGCGGCAGCATCCAGTCGAGAAGAATCGCATCGGGCTTGCGCTCGGCGATCCGGGCCAGCGCCTCTTCGCCGTCATCGGCGGTGCAGACGGAAAAACCTTCCTTTTCGAGGTTGTAGCGCAGCATCGTGACCAGCGCGCTTTCATCCTCGACGACCAGGACCAGCGGTTTCATGTTCAAGCCTCCTTAGGGGCTGAAGTATCGGAAGGCGACGGTTTCTGAAAACGTGGCCCCGCCTCCGCAAGGTAGGTTCCTTCCACCAGGAAATAGACGGATTCGGCGATATTGGTGACGTGGTCGCCGATCCGCTCGATATTCTTCGCCAGGAAAAGCAGATGAGTTGCCGGGGTGATGCTGCGCGGATCTTCCATCATATAGGTAATAAGCTCCCGGAAGAGACCGCTGGTCATCTCGTCGAGCTCTTCATCCTGGGTCCAGACGATGAGCGCCTTCCGGGTATCGCGGGTGTCGAAGGCTTCGAGGACATTCGCGATCTGCTTTTCCGCGAGCCTCGACATCCGTGCCAGGGCAAGGGTCGGCTGGATCGGCGGCGCCTGGTTCAAGACGATCGCGCGCTTGCCGATATTGGCGGCATAGTCGCCGATCCGCTCCAGATCGGCCGAGATCTTCAGGGCGGCGACGATCTCCCGGAGGTCGACCGCCATCGGCTGCAGCAAGGCCAGAGTCCGCAAGACCAGCGCACTCACCTCGCGCTCCATGCGGTCCAGTTCCGCGTCGCCGCCGACGACTTGGGCAGCAAGGCCGCTATCGCGCCGGATCACCGCGTCGATCGCGGTGGTAAGCTGCCTTGAGGCAAGCGCGCCCATCTCCAGAATCTGCGTCTTGAGGCTCTTCAGCGCTTCGTCATAGCTCTTGATGATGTGCTCGGACGACATCGGCTTCATTCCTTCCCGCGGGCGGACCGTCGGCTACGGTGTGGCTGGCCTGTCACAGGCCGGCGGTGGCGCGATCGGTCTATGACAGGCCGATGATCTTTGATAGTGCCCCGCCGCTAAAGATTTATGGCGGTTTTATTGCCGTTTCATGACGGCGCTCGGATCGGAACCGGTCCATCCATGCAGCCGGACCGTAAAAACCGAACCTTTGCCGGGTTCGCTGCTGATATCGAGCGTGCCGCGATGACGGGCGACGATGTGCTTGACGATGGCAAGGCCGAGGCCGGTGCCGCCCATCTCCCGCGAGCGCGCGGTATCGACACGATAGAATCGTTCGGTCAGACGGGGGATATGCTGCGCCTCGATTCCTTCGCCCTGGTCGCGGATCGAGATCACGATGTCGCGGTCAATTTCGACACTATCCCCGTCAACGGCATCGCCCTCGCCCGTGTCGCCCTCGCCCGTGTCGCCCTCGCCCGTATCGCCCCCGCCCGTATCACCGTCGTCCGTGTGAACCGCGACTTGGATCGGGGTGCCGGGGCGGCCGTATTTGACGGCGTTGTCGATCAGGTTCAAGAACACCTGCGCCAGTTCGTCGCCCGCGCCGATGATTTCCGGCAGCCCCTCTTCGAGATCGAGCTCGATCGCCATTTGCCGCGTCTTGGCGCGCAGTTCCAGCGTGGCGGCGACCGAAACGACGATTTCGGCGATGTCCACTTTCTCCGATGGGGATACATGTTCGTTCATCTCGATGCGCGATAGCGAGAGCAGATCCTCGACCAGCCGGGCCATGCGCGTCGCCTGTTCGTGCATGATCCCAAGAAAGCGCGCCTGCGCCTCCACATCGTCCCGCGCCGGCCCCCGCAGGGTCTCGATGAAGCCAAGCAGCGTCGCCAGCGGCGTGCGCAGCTCGTGGCTCGCATTGGCGGCGAAATCGGCCCGCATCCGCTCCGACCGCTTGGCCGCGGTCAGATCCTGAAGCGTCAGCACGACGCGGGCGCCATCCGGGCCAGGGGAGGCCAGCGGCACGATATGCGCCCGCAAATCCCGGTTCACCGGCACCGCCTGGGAAAATTCGACGGCACCCCCGGCCTCGCCGCGCAGCACCGCATCCACGGCGGCCAGCACCAGGGGATTGCGCAAGGCTCCGGCAAGATCCCGGCCCGCGAGATTGGCGCCGAAGAACCCCTTTGCCGCCGGATTGGCGCGGATAATGCGCCGGCGCTCGTCGATCAGGATCAGCGGATCGGGAAGCTGGGCCAGGATCGCCCGCGATCCGGCGAGTGCCGCCTCGCTCTCAAGCAGCCGCTGCCGCCAGCGCCGCGCCAGCCGCCACAATCCATGGCGAAGATCGTCGAATGCGGGATGGATGCCCGTGGCACCGGCGGGCTCCTTCGCGGGCTCTTCCCCGTCCTCCTCCAGCCTGCCGATGGCGTCACGCAGCGCGTGGAAGCCGGCAATCACCGGCCCCAGCATGACGAGCAAGGCGGCGAACACGGCCACGGCGCCAAGCAGCGCCGGCAGCGGCTGAACCAGCCTTGCCGCCGCCAGGGTGGCAAAGGCAAGAACAGTCGGAATCCAGACGATCAATGCCGGAAGGAAAAACCGGGCGGCCAGGCGCGCCATTCCCTCAGCCGGCGGCATCATGAGCCGCAAGCGCCGCCATGTTGACGAGATCGGACACGGTGGCGCCCATCTCGACGATCTGCACCGGCTTGTCGATCCCGATCAGCAGCGGCCCGATCATGGTGCCGCCACCGAGTGCCGAGAGAAGCTTCGCCGAGATATTCGCCGAATGCAGCGCCGGCATGACCAGGACATTGGCCGGGCCGGAAAGCCGGCAGAAGGGATAGTGCCGCCGCATCAGCTCGAAATTGAGGGCGACGTCGGCGCTCATATCGCCGTCATATTCGAAATCGATATTCTTGAACTCGGCGGCACGCCGGTCCAGAGCCGCCACCGCCTCGCGGATGCGTTCGGCGCGGGCGCCCGGCGGGTTGCCGAAATTGGAGAAGGAAAGCAGGGCGACTCGCGGCACCTGCCCCATCTGCCGGGCCTTGCCGGCGGTCTGCACGGCAATGTCGGCCAGTTCCTCCGGCGAGGGAAGCTCGTTCACGGAAGTGTCGGCGAAGAACACCGTCCGCTCCGGCTTCAGCAGCAAGGTCATCCCGGAAATGCGGCAGCCGGGCTTGGCGTCGAAGACGCGCGCGATATCCTCAAGGCAGGCGAAATAGCTGCGCGTCGTGCCGGTGACGAGCGCATCCGCATGGCCCGCCGCCACCATGCAGGCGGCAAAGACATTGCGGTTCTGGTTCACCATGCGCTGGCAGTCGCGGTAAAGCGCGCCCTGGCGCTGAAGCCGCTTATAGAGGAAATCGGTATAGGGCTTGGTCGAATCCGATATTCGCGCATTGTGGATTTCGACCCCCGCCGGAAGGGTCAGGCCCATCGCCTGCAGCATCTCGGCGATCCGCTCATGCCGGCCGACCAGGAGCGGCGTCCCATAGCCCGCGGCCTGGAAGGCGAGTGCCGCCCGGATAACCTGCTCCTCCTCGCCCTCGGCGAAGACGACGCGGCGGGGATTGGCCTGGACTTGGGCAAAGATGAGTTGCAGCCCCGCCGCCACCGGATCGAGCCGCGCCCGCAGCTCGTTGCGGTAGGCGGCCATATCGGGAATGGGCTTGCGGGCGACGCCCGTATCCATCGCCGCCTTGGCCACGGCGGAAGGCACGGCCCAGATCAGGCGCGGATCGAAGGGGGCGGGAATCAGGTAATCCGGCCCGTAGCGGAGCCGCTGCCCCGCATAGGCGGCAGCGACCTCGTCCGGCACGTCCTCCCGCGCCAGCGCCGCCAGCGCCTCGGCGGCGGCGATCTTCATCGCATCGTTGATGGTCGAGGCCCGCACGTCGAGCGCGCCCCGGAAAATATAGGGGAAGCCCAGCACATTGTTGATCTGGTTCGGATAATCCGATCTTCCCGTGGCGACGAGCGCCTCCGGCCGCACCGCCTTGACCTCTTCCGGGGTGATCTCCGGATCGGGATTGGCCATGGCGAAGATGATCGGCCGCGCCGCCATCACTCCGACCATCTCCCCCGTGACGGCCCCCTTGACCGAAAGGCCGAGGAAAACATCGGCGCCGGTCATCA